>BFBZ01000766.1_pt1 | contig 26035 bp, 21 predicted proteins | sample 1888401 | NCBI WGS metagenome assembly BFBZ01 (sample SAMD00112614, study PRJDB3348) | symbiont metagenome | host: Chara braunii
TGATGCGGATCAGCACCGGCATATTGGCCGACAGATAGCAGTCCGAAGCACCCTTGTCGGCCATCAGCCGCAGGATGCGCTCCATGTTCCCCCCACTCATGCCGAAGCCTCCTCGGTATTGACCCAGCGACTGCCATGAATCCGGCTTTGCCGGTCCATCGGCGGTGCCCCCTCGAAGGGGGCGCGCGAAGCGCGTAGGGGGTGAGCCATGGTCAGGCGCGCAGCAGTTCGTTGATGCTCGTCTTCGAGCGCGTCTGTGCATCGACGCGCTTGACGATGATGGCCGCATACAGCGAGTAGCGGCCGCCGTCCTTGGGCAGCGAGCCCGAGATGACGACGGAGCCGGCCGGGATGCGGCCGTAGCTCACCGTGTCGGTCGCGCGGTCGTAGATGGGCGTGCTCTGGCCGATGTAGACGCCCATCGAGATGACCGAGTTCTCCTCGACGATGACGCCCTCGACGACCTCGGAGCGGGCGCCGATGAAGCAGTTGTCCTCGATGATGGTCGGGCTGGCCTGCAGCGGCTCCAGCACGCCGCCGATGCCGACGCCGCCGCTCAGGTGCACGTTCCTGCCGATCTGCGCGCAGGAGCCGACGGTGGCCCAGGTGTCGACCATGGCACCTTCGTCGACGTAGGCGCCGATGTTGACGTAGCTGGGCATCAGCACGACGTTCTTGGCCTGAAAGCTGCCGCGGCGGGCGACGGCCGGCGGCACGACGCGCACGCCGGTGGCGCGCAGCTCGGCCTCGCTCATGCCAGCGAACTTGGTCGGCACCTTGTCGAAGAAGGTCAGGTCCTTGTCGCCCATGAGGCGGTTGTCGTTCAGGCGGAAGGACAGCAGCACGGCCTTCTTGATCCACTGGTGCACCGTCCACTGGCCGACGCCCTCGCGGGTGGCCACGCGCAGGCGACCCGCGTCCAGCTCGGCGATGACATGCTCGACGGCCTCGCGCAGCTCGGGGGCATTGGTGGGGTCGAGCGAGGCGCGGTTGTCCCAGGCGAGGTCGATCAGGCTTTGCAGTTCGGCGGTGTTCATGACAGGGATTTCGTGAAGGAAACGATGCGGCGGGCGGCTTCGAGGCATTCGGCCTCGTCGGCGACGAGAGCGAGGCGGATGCGCCCGGCGCCGGGGTTGTTGCCGTGGGCTTCGCGGGCCAGCAGGCTGCCCGGCAGGACCGCGAGATTGTATTGAGCGAGCAGGCCCTGGGCGAAGGCGATGTCGTCACCCAAGGCGGCGCCGGGCCGCCCCAAGGCGCCATGCCCCCCTCGGGGGGCATGGGGGCTGAAACATTCAGGAACAGCCGCCCACAGGTAGAAGCCGGCGTCGGGCAGGGCCACGTCCAGCACCTCGGCCAGCAGCGGCGTGACCTCGGCGAATTTGCGTCGGTAGCGCGCGCGGTTGTCGACGACATGGGCCTCGTCGCCCCAGGCCGCGATGCTGGCGGCCTGCACGATGGGGCTCATCGCGCTGCCGTGGTAGGTGCGGTAGAGCAGGAATTTCTTCAGCAGCGCCGCGTCGCCGGCCACGAAGCCCGAGCGCAGGCCCGGCACATTGGAGCGCTTGGACAGCGACGTGAACGCGATCAGGTTCCTGAAGTCGCTGCGGCCCAGCCTGGCGGCGGCCTCCAGGCCGCCGAGCGGCGCCTCGTCGCGGAAATAGATCTCCGAGTAGCACTCGTCGGAAGCGATGACGAAGCCGTGCCTGTCGCTCAGCTCGAACAGCGCCTGCCATTCGGCGAGCGGCATCACCGCGCCGCTGGGGTTGCCCGGCGAGCAGACGTAGAGCAGCTGCGTCCTGGCCCAGGTGGCGTCGTCGATCTGCGACCAGTCGACGGCGAAATTGCGCGCCGGGTCGGAGTTGGCGTAGGCCACCTCGGCACCGGCCAGCAGCGCCGCGCCCTCGTAGATTTGGTAGAAGGGGTTGGGGCAGACCACCGTGGCGCCCGCGCGGCTCGAATCGATGACCGTCTGCGCGATGGCGAACAGCGCCTCGCGCGAGCCGTTGACGGGCAGCACCTGCGTGGGCGGGTCCAGCGTGAGGCCGTAGCGGCGGGCGATCCAGCCGGCGATGGCCTCGCGCAGGGCCGGCGAGCCGGCCGTGGCCGGGTAGCCCGACAGGCCCTTCATCGCGCCCTTGATGGCCTCTTCGATCAGGGCCGGCGCGGCATGGCGGGGCTCGCCGATGCCCAGCGAGATCGGCGCCAGCGCCGGGTTGGGTGTGATGCCGGCGGTCAGCGCGCGTAGGCGTTCGAAGGGGTAGGGCTGCAGCCGGTCGAGCAACGGATTCATCAGCCCAGCATCCCGCTCTCGAAACCATGCGCCGGCAGCTCCACGCGCGGTGCGGGCGTCCAGCCCGGCTTGCGGTGCTCGGCAACGACATTGGTGTAGATGCCGCCGCGCACATACCACTTGGCCGTGATGCGGATGAAGCGCGGGTCGGTGACCTTGACGATGTCGTCCAGGATCTTGTTCGTGACCTTCTCGTGGAAGGCGCCTTCGTCGCGGTAGCTCCAGAAGTACATCTTCAGGCTCTTGAGCTCGACACAGAACTCGTCCGCGATCATGTCGATCGTGAAGTAGGCGAAGTCGGGCTGGCCGGTCAGCGGGCAGTGGCAGGTGAACTCGGGCACCTGGAACTGGATGACGTAGTCGCGCTCGGGATTCGGGTTCGGGAAGACCAGGATGTCCTTGCTGGGCTTGCTCGGCGGGTTGGGCGGCACCTCGCGCATCTTGGGCTTCTTCTTGGCGGCAGCGGGGGCGGGGGACTTCTTGGTAGCCATGATCATGTGGGTCTTGCGAGGGGGCGAATGCTATCATCCAGCCCCATCTAAGCGCCCCTGAAAGGCGCTTTTCTTTAGCCAAATCAACGGCTTACGCGCCTCCTTCATGCGGCTGAATTCGATCAAGCTGGCCGGCTTCAAGTCCTTTGCCGAACCCACGACCTTCCAGCTGCCCGGGCAGCTCGTCGGCGTCGTCGGCCCCAACGGCTGCGGCAAGTCCAACATCATGGACGCGGTGCGCTGGGTGCTGGGCGAGAGCAAGGCCAGCGAGCTGCGCGGCGAGTCCATGCAGGACGTCATCTTCAACGGCTCCGGCAACCGCAAGCCCGCGGGGCGCTCCAGCGTGGAGCTGGTGTTCGACAACAGTTCCGCCCGCGCCGGCGGCCCGTGGAACCAGTTCACCGAGATCGCCGTGAAGCGCGTGCTGACGCGCGACGGCACCAGCAGCTACTTCATCAACAACCAGCCGGTGCGCCGGCGCGACGTGCAGGACGTGTTCCTCGGCACGGGCCTGGGGCCGCGTGCCTACGCCATCATCGGCCAGGGCACCATCTCGCGCATCATCGAGAGCAAGCCCGAGGAGCTGCGCCTCTTCCTCGAAGAAGCGGCCGGCGTGTCCAAGTACAAGGAACGCCGCCGCGAGACCGAGAACCGCCTGAAGGACACGCGCGAGAACCTGACCCGCGTCGACGACATCCTGCGCGAGCTCAACAGCAATCTCGAAAAGCTGGAGCGCCAGGCCGAGGTGGCGGCCAGCTATCGGCAACTGCAGGACGCCGGCACGCTGAAGCTGCACCAGCTCTGGTGGTTTAAGCTGCGCGATGCCGGCAACGAGGCCACGCGCGTGAAGGCCGCGCATGCCGAGGCGCTGAATGCGCTGGAGTCGCGCACCGCCGAGCTGCGCGCCGTCGAGGCCACGCTGGAAGAAACGCGCCAGCAGCATTACGCGGCCGGCGACGAGCTGCACGGCAGCCAGAGCCGCTATGCCGAGGCGCAGCTGGAAGTGAGCCGGCTGGAGGAGCGCATCCGCTTCGTCGTCGAGAGCCGCAACCGCGCCCAGCAGCGCCTGGCCGAGCTGCATGCGCAGGACCAGCAGTGGCGTGAGCGCGTCGAGCAGTCGGCCGCCGAGCTGGAAGGCATTGCCGAGCAGATCGCCGGCGCCGACGAGCAGAGCGAGATCCTGGCCGCCCAGGCCGAGGAGCAGCAGGCCCAGCTGCCGCTGGCCGAGGACGCGCTGCGCGCCGCCCAGGCCCGCAGCAACGAGCAGCGCACGCTGGTGGCCCAGGTGCAGCAGCAGATCCAGGTGCTGGCCGCCGAGAGCCGCAGCGTGGACGAGCAGGCGAGGGCGCTGCGGCAGCGCGAGGACCGGCTGACGGCCGAGTCGCGCGCGCTGGGCGCCCCCGATCACGAGGCGCTGGAGGCGCTGAAGGCCCGCAGCGCGGAAGCCGACGAAGCCCGCGACCTCGCCGATGCCCGGCTGCACGAGCTGGCCGAGCAACTGCCCCAGCTGGAAGAGCAGCGCCGCGCCGCGCAGCAGGATGCCAATGCCCAGCTGGCCAGGCAGTCCGAGCTGAGCGCGCGGCTGGAGGCTTTGCGCGCTCTGCAGGAAAAGGTGCAGACCGAGGGCAAGCTCAAGCCCTGGCTGGCCAAGCATGGCCTCGACGGCCTGCAGGGCCTGTGGACGCGCCTGCACATCCAGCAGGGCTGGGAGAACGCCCTCGAAGCCGCGCTGCGCGAGCGCATGGGCGCGCTGAGCGTGGGCCGGCTGGACACGGTGCGCGCCTTCGAGGCCGACGCACCGCCGGCCCGCCTGGCCTTCTATTCGACGCCGGCGGGTTCAATAGCCAACACCCACGAGACCCTGCCCAAGCTGAGCGCGCTGCTGAAGCTGGAGGACGCCGGCCTCGTCGCGCTGCTGAACGACTGGCTGGAAGGCGTCTACACGGCGCCCCACCTCGACGCGGCGCTGGCCGAGCGCGGCAAGCTCACGCACGGCGAGCTGATCCTGACGCCGCAGGGCCATGCGGTCGGCCAGTTCTCGGTGACCTTCTACGCGCCCGACTCCGAGCAGGCCGGCCTGCTGGCCCGCGCCCAGGAGATCGAGCAGCTGACGACGGCCCAGCGCGCGCAGAACCTGATCGCCGACGAGGCCCGCCTGTCGCTGGGCCGCTTCGAGCACCAGTTCAACGACGCCAACGGCCGGCTGGCCGCGCTGCGCCGCGAGGCCAGCGAGACGCAGACGCGCGCCCACCAGATCCATGTCGAACTGCTGCGCCTCACGCAGCAGGCCGAGGCCAGCCAGCAGCGCCGCAGCGCGCTGGATGCCGAGCTGGCCGAGATCGCCGCCCAGCAGGAAAGCCTGCAGGAGCGCCGCGCGGTCGGCGAGGCGCGCTTCGAGGAACTGGACATTCAGCTCGGCGACGCTCAGCAGCGCCACGCGGAACTCGACGACGGCGTCATCGCCGCCGAGCGCAAGCTGGCCGACGCGCGCGAGCAGCTGCGCACGCTGGAGCGGCGTTCGCAGGAAGCCCGCTTCGCGACGCAGACGCTGGCCGCCCGCCGCGGCGAGCTGCAGCGCGGCATCGAGACGGCGCAGGCCCAGATCGCCACGGTGGCCAGTTCCGCGGCCAGCCTGCAGACCGAGCTGGACGGCTTCAACGACGCCGCCGCGCAGGCCGGCCTGCAGGACGCGCTGGCGCTGAAGGTCGAGCGCGAACAGGCGCTGGCCGCCGTGCGTGCCAGCTACGACGACCTGTCGCTGCGCCTGCGCAAGGCCGACGAGCAGCGCCTCGGCTTCGAGCGCAGCCTGGACCCGCTGCGCGAGGCCATCACCAAGCTGCAGCTCGAAGAGCAGGCCGCTCAGCTCGGCGGCGCGCAGTACTGCGAGCAGCTCGAAGCCGCCGCGGTGGACCTGGAAGCGCTGGCGAAGTCCATCGAGGACGGCGCCGTGAAGCTCCACGGCCTGCAGGGCGAGATCGACCGCATCAACCGCGAGATCGCAGCCCTGGGCGCCGTCAACCTCGCCGCGCTGGACGAGCTGACCGCGGCCCGCGAGCGCAAGACCTTCCTCGACTCGCAATGCGCCGACCTGAACGCGGCCATCAAGACGCTGGAAGACGCGATCCACAAGATCGACCTCGAGACGCGCGACCTGCTGGGCTCGACCTTCAACCAGGTCAACGAGCACTTCGGCCGCATGTTCCCCGAGCTGTTCGGCGGCGGCCAGGCCCGGCTGGTCATGACGGGCGACGAGATCCTGGACGCCGGCGTGCAGGTCATGGCCCAGCCGCCGGGCAAGAAGAACAGCACCATCCACCTGCTCTCGGGTGGCGAGAAGGCGCTGACGGCCATCGCGCTGGTGTTCGCGATCTTCCAGCTCAACCCCGCGCCCTTCTGCCTGCTCGACGAGGTGGACGCGCCGCTGGATGACGCCAACACCGAGCGTTATGCCAAGCTCGTCTCGCAGATGAGCCGCGTGACCCAATTCCTCTTCATCTCGCACAACAAGATCGCGATGGAGATGGCGGAACAATTGATCGGCGTGACGATGCAGGAGCAGGGCGTGTCCCGTATCGTCGCCGTCGACATGGACAAGGCTCTTTCAATGGCCGAAATGGCATGACCGTCACTCTGACCCAACTTCTCGCAATGGCCGGCGGCATCGTGCTGGCCGGCGTCGTCGCCCATGGCGCCTGGGCCGCGCGCAAGGCCGGCCCCAAGCGCGCCGCGCCGTCGCCGATGGAGGAGCCGCACTTCGACGCGCCGCCGAGTCCTGGTGAAGTCGCGGGCGAGGCCGAGCCGCTGGAAGTGAACCTGCCCGCGGTCGTACGCCCGGCGCGCCGGCCTTCCAACCGCATCGATGCGCTGATCGACGCGATCGCGACCATCACCGTCGAGCAGCCCGTCGCCGGTGCACTGGCCCTGCAGCACCAGCCCGGCAGCCGCCGCGCCGGCACCAAGCCGCTGCAGATCGAGGGCCTGAACGCCGAGAGCGGCGACTGGGAACTGCCCGAGCCGGGCCAGCGCTACGGCGAGTTCCAGGCCGGCCTGAAGATGGCCAACCGCAGTGGCGCGCTCAACGAGATCGAATACTCCGAGTTCGTGCAGAAGATCCAGGCCTTTGCCGATGGCGTCGGCGGCTTCGTGCAGTTCCCCGACATGCTGGACGTCGTCGCCCGCGCCCGCGAGCTGGACCAGTTCGCCGCCAGCCACGATGCGCAGCTGGCCCTGCTGCTGCGCGCCAAGGCCGCGGCCTGGACGCCGGGCTTCGTGCAGCAGTCCGCGGCCCGCCACGGCTTCGTCGCCGGTGCATTGCCGGGCCGCCTCGTGCTGCCGTCCGCCGAGGAGGGTGCGCCACCGGTGCTGACCCTGCAGTTCGACGCCCAGGCCGCGCTGGCCGAAGACCCCGAGGCCCTGTCGCTGCGGGTGCTGACGCTGGCCCTGGACGTGCCGCAGACGCCGGCCGAGGCCGAGCCCTTCGCGGCCTGGCAGGAGGCCGCCCGCGCGCTGGCCCGCGACCTGGAGGCCGAGGTCTGCGACGACCGCGGCCAGGTGCTGGGCCTGCATGCCTTCGCGTCCATCGACGTCGAGCTGAAGAAGCTCTACGAGGCGCTCGCCGAGCGCGACCTGGCGGCGGGGTCACCGGCCGCCCGCAGGTTGTTCAGCTGATGACGACCAGCCTGCTGCTGATCAGCCTGCTGATCCTCGGCAGTGCGTTCTTCTCGATGGCCGAGCTGTCGCTGGCGGCCTCGCGGCGGCTCAACCTGCAGCAGCGCGCCGACGCCGGCGACGCCCGCGCGGCCCGCGTGCTGGCCGTGCAGGAGCGCCCGGGCGACTACTTCACCGTCGTGCAGATCGGCGTCAACACCGTTGCGATCCTGGCCGGCATCGTCGGCGAGGGCGCGTTCACGCCGCATTTCGAGGCGGCGCTGCGCGTCGTGATGGCACCGGAGCTGGCGGCCACGCTGGGCTTCGCCGGCTCCTTCGCCAGCATCACGGCCCTCTTCATCGTGATGGCCGACCTGGTGCCCAAGCGCCTGTCGATGAGCGAGCCGGAGCGCGTGGCGATGGCGCTGGTCGGGCCCATGCTGCTGCTGTGCCGGCTGCTGCGGCCGCTGGCCTGGTTCTTCAGCGGCATCACCGAGGGCCTGATCCGCCTGCTGGGCCTGCCGGCCAAGCGCGACGAGACCATCAGCTACCGCGACATCCTGGCGCTGACCGAGGCCGGCTACCAGGCCGGTGTCGTCGCCGACGAGGAACAGCAGGTCATCGCCAATGTGTTCGAGCTGGACACCCGCACCGTCGAGACGGTCATGACGACGCGCGAGAGCATCGTGTTCTTCTCGCGCGACGAAGACGATGTGCTGATCCGCAACCGGATTGCCGACACGCCGCACTCCACCTACCTGGTGTGCGATGACGGCATCGATCAGGTCGCCGGCTATGTGGACGCGACCGACCTGTTCCAGCGCGTGCTGCGTGGCGAGGCGCTTTCGTTGCGCGACGGGGGCGCCGGCCTGGTCAAGAAGGTGCTGATCGTGCCGGACCGGCTGACCTTGTCCGAGATGCTGACGCAGTTCCGCGAGGCGCACGAGGACTTCGCGGTCGTCGTCAACGAGTACAGCCTGGTGGTGGGCGTCATCACGCTGAACGACGTGATGAGCACGGTGATGGGCAGCCTCGTTGCGCCGCACTACGAGGAGCAGATCGTGCGCCGCGAGGACGGCTCCTTCCTGGCCGACGGCATCACGCCCATCCCCGACGTGGAGCGCGCGCTGGGCATCGACGGCTGGCCGCATGCCGGCCAGTACGACACGCTGGCCGGCTTCCTGATGGTCATGCTGCGCCGCATCCCGCGGCGCACCGACGTCGTCGAATGGGAGGGCTGGCGCTTCGAGGTCGTCGACGTGGACAGCCACCGGGTGGACCAGGTGATGATCACGCCCATCGCCCCGTCGAACATGTCCTGACCCAGAGGCCGAAATCGAACGGTCGGGGCTGTGCGTCCCCGGCCAGGCCCTACAAGCCGCGCCGCAGCATCCGCGAGCGCTTCGCCGGCCGAGGCCGGCCGGGCGCCGGCGAAGGCCTTCAGAACTTGAAGTTGCCGTCGTTGCGCGACTGCGTGCCGCCGCCCGCGCAGCTCGTGAACTCGCGGTTGCCGCTGCCGGTGGCCTGGTTGCTTTCCCAGACGGCGGTCGAGCCGTTCCATTTCACATATTTGTACTGGATGGCCGCGCCGGCGGGCAGGCCCACGCTGCCCGTCCACGGCACGTTGGCGCCCGAGCCCTGGATGGTCAACGCGAAGCCGGAGCCCGGCGCCCAGGCGCCCAGGCCACCGACGTTGCCGACGATGCGCAGGCTCTGGCCCCAGCTCGTGTTCGCGTTGGCGATCGTGAAGCTCACGGTGCAGCCCGTGCCACCGCCGCCGCCCGTCAGCGCCTGGCCGGTGTAGATGGCCACGGCCGGCGTGCTGCCGCTGCTGTTGGCCGGCACCGTGAAGCTGGCGTTGCCGCCGGCGTCCACCGTGACCGAATCGGCCGTGCAGCCGGTGCCGGCGGCGTTCTTCGTGCCGTTGATGACATTGCAGTAGGTGCCGGCCGGCAGCCCGGTGGAGAAGCTGCGCGTCCAGGGGCTGCCGCTGTTGTTCAGCGCGGCGAAGCCGACGTTGCCGCGGCTGAAGGCCACCTGGTTGGCGTTGTCGCCGACGATCCAGTTCTGTTGCGCCTGGCCGGTGCTGGCGTTGCGGAACGCGACCATATTGGCCAGCGGCGTCCAGCGGTGGGCGAAGTCCCAGACGACATTGATCTGGGCCACGCCGCCGCTGTAGGGGCTGGTCGTGGGGCGGTCGGCACCGGTGTCGCTGAACTTGTAGCCCGAGTAGAGCTGGGCCTCGCCATAGCCCTGGGCCAGCATGAAGATGTTGGCCAGCGTGTAGCGCATATTGGCGGCGTCATTGCTGACCGCGTTGTTGATGTTCAGCGAGCCGCCGTTGCGTTCGGTGTCCCAGTTGGTGATGAAGACGGTCGCGTTCTGCGGCTGGATGAAGCCCCAGCTGCCGCCCCAGTTGCCCCAGGTGCCCATGACGCCGGGGATGCTGGACAGGCTCAGCCCGTTGTTGCCGCGGAAGACGTCGCGCATCGCCGACGTGAACTGGAACTCGTTGAGCGTGCCGACCGGGAAATAGCTCGGCCGGTCCACCTCGCCGTCGTTGATGATTTCCTGCGTGACCCAGATGGGCTCGCCCTGCAGCGTCGTCGGGTAGGCGGCCTTGACGGCGCCCATGATCGAGGCCCAGGCGCTCGCGGGCATGTGCTTGGCCGCATCGATGCGAAAGCCGTCCACGCCCAGGGCCAGCAGGGCCTTCAGGTAGTTGACGATCTGGCCCTGCACATAGCTGCTTTCGGTGGCCAGGTCGGGCAGGCCGCCGAGGCGGCAGTTCTGCACATTGCTGCGGCCGGCCGGCGAGTTGTAGTCGGTGGCGGCGATGCTGCAGTTGGCGTGGAAGTCGTTGGCGCTGAAGTAGGGGTAGCTCAGCGAGGCGGCATCCCAGGTCGAGCCGTCGGTGGCCGTGCCGCTGCCGTCGGCCATCTGGTTGACGACGACGTCCGCATAGACGCGCACGCCGGCCGCGTGGCAACTGGCGATCATGCTCTGCAGCTGCGCGGGCGTGCCCATGCGGCTGTTCAGGTTGACGTAGTTGACCGGCTGGTAGACGCCCCACCAGCCGTTGGCGTTCTTGGACGCACCGGGCGGCGAGATCTGCACGCCCCCGAAGCCCTTGGGGCCCAGCCACTGCGTGCATTCGGTGGCGATGTCGGGCCAGGCCCACTCGAACATCTGCACGGACGTGGAGTTCGGGTTCAGGGCCAGGGCAGGAGGCGCGAAGGTTGCCAGCAGCGCGGTGCTGGAGGCCAGCGTCAGGGCGAGGAAGAGCCGGCGGCTCGGCGGCAGCTTTTGCATGGGTCTGTCTCCGTGGGGTTCGACGCCGCCCTCGTCGCGGGGCGGCTGCTTCGGCCGATCGACTGCATGACCCGGCCGCCTTTCCCGATCCGGGAAAGTGCCCAGACTCTAGGTAAATGCCGGCATCATTGATGTAGCAAAACTACCTATCGACGAAAAATATCCCTAGATTGAGCGCGAGGGAGGCGCTTCGGAGCGCGTCACTGCCGGCTGCCCTGGCGCCGCGCGGTCATCTCTACGCCTATGAATTTCAAGGTGGCCTCATCCAGATTCGCTGCGGCCGAAGGGAAGGCCTGCTCCTCTTCGAGTGGCATATGCGCTGCATAGATGGTTGTGTAGCTATGCAACAGATCATCCGGCAAATCTGCTGCCTTTCCAGCCGCCCAGGCCAGCAGAGGCGGGCGCAGCGCGGCCCAGAGCCGCGTCATCTCGGCGTGATCGGCCTGCAGGCGCGCGGCCAGTTCCGCCAGGCCCTGCTGGCGCAGGCGGGGTAGCACATGGCGTTCCTCGTCCTCGTGGTGGGCCGGGCCGGCCAGGTCGAAGTAGCGCAGCACGTCGGCCGCCGCGTCGCGTGCCTGGGCGTCCACGCCATGCCGGGCGACATGGGCCTGCAGGCGCTGCAGCAGGTCCAGGCTGCGGCGCACGCGTTCGTGGCAGGCAGCCAGCATCTCGAAGGGCTGGTCGAAACCCACGGCGGGGCCGGCGTGCAGGGCGATCTTCGAACTCATGCGGGGCATTGTCTGCCCGCGACAATGCGGCGATGACCGCCCCCGCCGACCTCGCCCAACGCGCCGCCGACCTGCGCGCCCAGCTCAACCGCCACGCCCATCTCTACTACGTGCTCGACGCGCCCGAGCTGCCGGACGCCGAGTACGACAAGCTGTTCGCGGAGCTGCAGGCCATCGAGTCGGCCCATCCGGAGCTGCTGGCGCCGGATTCGCCGACGCGGCGCGTCATCGGCGCCGTGCTGGAGGGGCTGGCGCCGGTGCGCCACGTCGTGCCCATGCTGTCGATCACGACCGAGACGGACACGACCGAGGGCGGCGCCATCGCCTTCGACGCCCGCGTGCGCCGCGAGCTTGGCCTCGTGGAAGCTGATGCGCCGGTCGAGTACGCCGCCGAGCTGAAGTTCGACGGCCTGGCGATGAACCTGCGCTACGAGGCCGGCCTGCTCGTGCAGGCGGCCACGCGCGGCGACGGCGAGACCGGCGAGGACGTCACGCAGAACGTGCGCACCATCGGCCAGATCCCGCTGCGGCTGAAGGGCCGAGCCGAGGACATGCCCGTGCTGGAGGTGCGCGGCGAGGTCTATATGCGCCGCGACGACTTCGAGAAGCTCAACGAGCGCCAGCGCGAGCGTGGCGAGAAGACCTTCGTGAATCCGCGCAACACGGCGGCCGGTGCCATCCGCCAGCTCGACCCGGCGCTGGTGCGCCAGCGGCCGCTGTGCTTCTACGCCTACGGCCTGGGCGAGGTGCAGGGCTGGGAGCAGCCGGCCACGCATGCGGGCCTGCTGGACGCGCTGGCCGCCTTCGGCCTGCCGGTCAACGGCGACCGCGTCGTCACGTCCGGCCCGGGCGGGCTGGTGCAGTTCCACCGCGCGATGGCCGCCAGGCGCGATGCGCTGCCCTTCGACATCGACGGCGTCGTCTACAAGGTCAACTCGCGCGAGCTGCAGCTCAAGCTCGGCTTCAAGACCCGCGAGCCGCGCTGGGCCGTGGCGCACAAATACCCGGCCCAGGAGCAGGTCACGACGCTGCTGGCCATCGACGTCCAGGTCGGCCGCACCGGCAAGCTGACGCCGGTGGCGCGGCTGGAGCCGGTCTTCGTCGGCGGCACGACGGTGTCCAACGCGACGCTGCACAACGTGTTCGAGATGCGCCGCAAGGGCGTGCGCGTGGGCGACAAGGTCATCATCCGCCGCGCCGGCGACGTCATCCCCGAGGTCGTCGGCCGCGTGCCCGGCGAGCGGCCCGGCTATGTGCCCAACTTCCGCATGCCGCGCGAATGCCCGGTCTGCCGCAGCGCGGCCACGCGCGAGAAGGGCAGCATCGAATACCGCTGCACCGGTGGCGTGTTCTGCCCGGCCCAGCGCAGGCAGGCCCTGCTGCATTTCGCCGGCCGCCGCGCGATGGACATCGAGGGCCTGGGCGACAAGCTGGTCGAGCAGCTCGTCGATGCCGGCATCGTGCAGAGCCTGCCCGGGCTCTACAAGCTCGGCGTGGCCAGGCTCGCCGCGCTGGACCGCATGGCCGAGAAGAGCGCGCAGAACCTCGCCGACGCGCTGGAGAAGAGCAAGCAGCCCACGCTCGCGCGCTTCCTGTTCTCGCTCGGCATCCGCCAGGTCGGCGAGACGACGGCCAAGGAGCTGGCGCGCCACTTCGGCACGCTGGACAAGCTGATGAAGGCCAGCGTCGAGCAGCTGCTGGAGGTGGCCGACGTCGGGCCCATCGTCGCGGCCAGCATCCACACCTTCTTCGCCCAGCCGCACAACGTCGAGGTCGTCGAGCAGTTGCTGGCGGCCGGTGTGGCGCCCAAGGAGAGCGCCGGCGAGGCCGACGACCGGCCGCGCCCGTTGCTGGGCCGGACGCTGGTGCTGACCGGCACGCTGCCGACGCTGAGCCGCGACGAGGCCCAGGCCCTCATCGAGGAGGCCGGCGGCAAGGTCAGCGGCTCGGTGTCGAAGAAGACCAGTTTCGTCATCGCCGGCGAGGAGGCCGGCAGCAAGCTCGAGAAGGCGCGCACGCTGGGCGTCACGGTGCTCGACGAGGCGGGGCTGAGGGCCTTGCTGGCGACGGGTTGAGGAAGTGGCTCCGCGCCCAGCCGGGCGCGGTTTCGAAGAGGTGGTCGATGAAGGCCCGGGTCTTGGCCGGCATCAGCCGGCGGCTCGCCGTCAGCAGCGTCACGGGCAGGGGCTCGTAGCACCAGTCGGGCAGCACCTGCACCAGGGTGCCGGTCTCGACGTCGGACGCGACCATGCCATAGGGAAAGCTGCCGATGCCGCCGCCCGCCCGCACCAGCGACAGCACCAGGCCGATGGAGTTGGTCTCCAGCGGCCCGTGCATCTGCACCTCGGCGGTCTGCTTGCCGTTGAGCAGCGTGCGGTACAGGCCCTTGGCCTGGCTCAGCACGACGAAATCATGTTCGGCCAGGTCGGCCGGCGACTGCGGCGCGGGCCGCGCCTGCAGGTAGACGGGGCTGGCGTACAGGCCGCGCTCCAGCAGCATGTACTGGCGGGCGACGAGGTCGGGCTCGTCCACCGGCCCCATGCGCACGGCCACGTCGTAGGGCTCGTTGAACAGGTCGACGCGGCGCGGCGTCGTGTCGATTTCCAGCTCCACCCTGGGGTAGCGGCGCACGAAGCGCGAGAGGCTCTCGGCCAGCACCAGCATCGCGAACTCGGCCGGCACCGACACCCGCAGCCGCCCCTGCGGCGTCGCGTCGCGCGAGGCCAGCCACTGGCGCGTCTCGGCGATGTCGTCGTCGTGCCGCGCCGCGCGCTCGGCCAGCTGTTCGCCCAGTTCGGTCAGCGTCAGCCGGCTGGCGCCGGGCACGAAGAGGCGGGCGCCGACCGAGGTCTCCAGCGCGGCCAGGCGCCGGCTCAGCGTGGCCTTGGGCAGGTCCAGCAGCCGGGCCGCTGCGGACAGCGATCCGGCCTTGTGCACCTGGGCCAGCAGCAGCAGGTCGTCGATCTTCATCTCGTTTTATTTCGTTTCGTTTCCGGAACGGTCCGTTTGAATTCTGCGGCTATTCGCCGTAAATGGAACTCTCTACAGTCGCGGCCATCATGTCAACGCCCCGACTGCTCCAGCCCCAGCGGCATCGCATCGGCACTGGTTTCCAGGTCGAGGGCTGGCGCGAGCCGCTGGTGCAGCTCGACCCCTTCATCCTGGTCGACCACTTCCGCATGAGCGAGGCGGCCTTCGCGCCGCATCCGCACGCGGGCTTCTCGGCGGTGACCTATCTCTTCGACGATTCGGCCACGGCCCTGGTCAGCCGCGACTCCCTGGGCGGCGAGCACGAGATCCTGCCGGGCGGCCTGCATTGGACGCTGGCCGGCCGCGGCCTCATGCACGACGAATTCCCCGCCGAGGCCGGCCGCGAAGCCCATGGCCTGCAGATCTTCGTCAACCTGCCGGCCGAGCAGAAGCTGCGCGCCCCTGGCGTGATGCGCCTGGGCGCCGCGCAGATGCCGCGCCGCATCGGCGCAGGCTGGCGGGCCGTGCAGGTCTTCGGCGGCACGGCCGAACTGGCGCTGCCCTGGCCGACGGCGCTGGCCGTCGTCGACGTGGATGCCGGCGCCGGCTTCGACTTCGCGCTGCGCGACGGCGAGCAGGGCTTTGCCGTCGTCATCCACGGCAGCGGCGACGCGGGCGAGCTGCCGCTGTCCGCGGGCTGCGCCCTCGGCCTGGCGCCGGGCGGCAGCAGCACCATCATCGCCGGCGAACCGCTGCGCCTGGCCTGCTTCTCGGGCCGCCCCCTCTGCGAACCCATCGTGCGCCACGGCCCCTTCGTCATGAGCGACGAAGGCCAGGTCGTGGCCGCGCTGCAGCGCTTCCAGTCCGGCGGCATGGGCCGCCTCAGTCCGCGACAACAACAAGCCTAACGATCCCCATCAAGGAGTCCCCCATCATGAACGCACCGAAAGAGAACATCGCGCTCAGGCAGCTCACCGAGGCCATTCCCGAGCCGATCAAGGCGCCGGCCAGGAAGGGCCCGCCCGTGCCCCTGCTCGTCATCGGCGCGCTGCTGCTGGTCGGCGGCATCGGCCTGGGCAGCCGCATGTGGTGGCGCAGCCAGCATCTGGTCGAGACTGACAACGCCTTCGTGGCCGGCCGCCTGCATCCGGTGGCCACGCGTGTGGCCGGCGTCGTCACCGAGATGCGCATGCAGGACAACGCCATCGTCAAGGCCGGCGACGTGCTGCTGCGCCTGGACCCGGCCGATGCGGCCGTGCAGGTGGAGCGCCTGAAGGCCCAGATCGCCCAGGCCGACGCCGCCATCGCGACGAGCGCCGCGCAGATCGCCCAGGCCCAGGCCCAGGCCGCCGCCACTGCCTCGCAGGTGGCCCAGGCCGAGGCCGTGCTGGCCCGCACCGAGCTGGACGCCAAGCGCAGCCAGGCCCTGTTCGGCGCCGAGCTGCGTGCCACCTCCAGGCAGGAGCTGGACGCCACGCTGGCCGCCCGCGACGTGGCCCGCGCCGACCTCGCGGCCCGCAAGGCCGGCGCCAATGCCGCGAAGGAGGCGGTCGTGGCCGCCGAGAGCGCCCGCCAGTCGGCCGCCGCGCAGAAGAGCGCCACGCAGGCCCAGCTGAAGGACGCGCAGAACCAGCTCGGCTATGTCGAGCTGCGCGCCACCAGCGACGGCCGCGTCGGCAAGCGGACGGTCGAGGTGGGTCAGCGCGTGCAGGCCGGCCAGCAGTTGGCCGCCATCGTCGAGCCCGAGACCTGGATCGTCGCCAACTTCAAGGAGACCCAGCTCGCCCGCATGAAGCCCGGCCAGAAGGTGCACGTCAAGGTCGACGCCTTCCCCGGCCAGGACCTGCTGGCCAGGGTCGACAGCTTCTCGCCCGCTTCGGGCGCCAGCTTCGCGCTGCTGCCGCCGGACAACGCCACCGGCAACTTCACGAAGATCGTGCAGCGCGTGCCGGTCAAGCTCGTCTTCGAACCCGAGAGCCTGAAGGCGCTGGGCGAGCAGGCCGCACGCATCGTGCCGGGGCTGTCCGTCCAGGTCGAAGTGGAAATCGGCGAGTAAGCCGGGGCCGCCATGGGCAATGAAAACTATCTCCCGCCGCCACCGGGCCAGAAGGTCGGCGGGCGCACCTGGCTGGCCGTGCTGTCCAGCCTGCTGGGCGCCTTCATGGCGGTGCTGGACATCGCCATCACCAACTCCTCGCTGAAGGACATCCTCGGCGCGCTGTCGGCCACTCAGGAAGAGGGCTCCTGGATCTCCAGCGCCTACCTCGTCGCCGAGATCGTCGTCATCCCGCTGGCCGGCTTCCTGGCGATGGTGTTCTCGACGCGCCGCTACCTCGTCGTCAACGTCGCGCTCTTCCTCGTCTTCAGCACGCTGTGCGGCATGGCCTGGAGCCTGGAGAGCATGATCGCCTTCCGCGCGGCCCAGGGCTTCACCGGCGGCGTGATGATCCCGATGGCGATGACCCTGGTCACGCGCAAGCTGCCGCTGAAGAAGCGCCCCATCGGCCTGGCGCTGTTCGGCATGACGGCCACGCTGGCGCCCACCCTCGGCCCGACCTTCGGCGGCTACCTGACCGAGCTCTACGGCTGGCCCAGCATCTTCTACATCAACTGGCTGCCGGGCGTGCTGCTGATGCTGGGCGTCAGCGCCGGCCTCGACCCCGAGCCGATGAACCTCAAGCTGCTGCGCGACGTGGACTGGTGGGGCATCCTCTTCATGGCCGTGGGCCTGGGCTCGCTGACCGCGATGCTGGAAGAGGGCAACGCCAAGGACTGGTTCCAGAGCCCCTTCATCATCGCGACCGCCATGCTCGCCATCGCCGGCATCTACGGCTGGGCCTGGCGCGGGCTGACGCGCAGGAACACCTTCATCGACCTGCACATCCTCGGCCGCCCGAGCTTCCTGATCGCCGGCGTCATCGCGTTCGCGACCGGCATGGGCCTCTACGGCTCGGCCTTCATCCTGCCGCTCTACCTCGGCCAGATCGCCAACTACACGCCGATGCAGATCGGCCTGGTCATCATGTGGATGGGCCTGCCCCAGCTCTTCATCATGCCGTTCGCGGCCAAGCTGTCCACCCAGCTGGACAACCGCGTGATGATGAGCCTGGGCCTCGCGCTGTTCGCGACGTCCTGCTTCATGAACACCCACATGAGCGCGGACACGGCCGGCCCCGAACTGCTCGCCGCGCAGATCGTGCGGGCCCTGGGCCAGCCCCTCATCATGATCACGCTGACCAACTTCGCGATCAACGGCATCCCGCCGCAACTGCTGCCCAGTGCCTCGGGCATGTTCAACATGCTGCGCAACCTCGGCGGCTCGGTCGGCATCGCGACGCTGGCCACGCTGCTGACCAACCGCGAGCATCTGCACAGCAACCGCGTCGGCGAGGCCGTCAGCCTCTACGACCCGGCCACGCAGGCGCGGCTGGACGCGCTGACCCAGAACTTCGCGTCCAAGGGCTTCGACCTCGCCGCGGCCCAGGACATGGCCATCAAGGCGCTGGACAACGTCGTGCGCCGCGACAGCTTCGTGATGGCCTACAACGACGCCTTCCTGGTGCTGGGCATCGCGCTGTTCAGCTGCGTGGCCATCGTCTGGCTCAGCAAGAAGGTGATGGGCGGCGCCGCCTCGGCGGAAGCTGCCCACTGATTCCGGGAAAACAAGATGTTCCAACTCAAGACCGTCCTCACCCTCGTCGCCACGGCCGCTCTCGCCGCCTGCACGACGCTGGGCCCCAACTACCAGGCCCCGGCCGCCAACGCGCCGGCCGCCTACCGCAGCGCCGCTCCCGCGGCCGGCGCCGAGCTGCAGCGCGACTGGTGGCTGATGTTCGGCGACGCCCAGCTCGACGCGCTCGAAGCCCAGGCCCTGCAGGCCGGCCCGACGCTGGCCGCCGCCGCCGCGCGCATCGAGCGCGCGCGTGCCGTCTTCGGCGCCACGCGGGCCGACGAGCTGCCGCGCGTCGATGTCGGTGCCAGCGAGACCGGGCTGCGCACGTCGGCCAAGTCCGTCACGACGCCCGTGCTGGGCGGCAAGGCCATCACCTTCGAGGGCTGGCAGAGCGGGCTGCAGGCCAGCCTGGGCTGGGAGATCGACCTCTGGGGCCGCGTGAAGCGCCAGGCCGAGGGCGCCCAGGCCCAGCTCGACGCGTCCACGCTGGACGCCGCCGCGGCGCGCGTCGCGCTGACGGCCGACGTCGCCGCCGCCTACTGGCAGTGGCGCGCGCTGGCCGACGAGGCCAAGGCCCTGCAGCGCCAGCGCGACAGCCGCGCCCAGGCCTTCCAGGTCGCGCAGACCCGCTTCGATGCCGGTTCGTCGACGGCGCAGGACCTGGAGCGCGTGCGCGCCGAGCTGGCCTCGGCCGATGCCGACGTGGCCGACCTGCCGCGCCGCCAGGCCCTGGTGCTGAACCAGATCGCTGCGCTGACCGGCCAGGCCGCCGCCGAGCTGAAGCTGCAGGCCACCGCGCCGCTGGCCGCGCCGCCGCAGATCCGCGCCGGCCTGCCGTCCGAGCTGCTGCAGCGCCGCCCCGACCTGGCCCAGAGCCTCGCGCAGCTGCATGCCGCGACCGCCCAGGTCGGCATCGCCGAGGCGGCCTTCTACCCGTCCATCCACCTGACCGGCAGCTTCGGCTACCAGAGCAAGGCGCTCGGCGACCTCGTGTCGGCCCCGGCGCGGCTCTACAGCTTCGGTCCCGGCATCTCGCTGCCCCTGTTCGAAGGCGGCCGCAACCAGGCCAACCTGGGCGCTGCCAAGGCCCAGGTCGACGAATCCCTCGCCGGCTTCCGCGGCCGCATGCTGCAGGCGCTGCGCGAGGTGGACGACGCGCTGGCCGAACTGCAGGGCCGCGCCGCCGTGGTCGACGCCCAGAACCGCACGCTGGCCTCCAGCAGCCAGGCCCTGGCCGTGGCCAGGAGCCGCTACGACAAGGGCGCCGTCAGCTACCTCGACGTGACCGAGGCCGAGCGCACGCCGTTGGCCACCGAGCGCGCGCTGGCCCAGCTGCGTGGTGCGCAGTGGGCGGCGACGGCGCAACTGGTGAAGGCGCTGGGCGGTGGCTGGGCGGCCAACGGCGGCTGATTTCGCGGCATGCCCGCTTTCGCCGGCGCCCGGGCCGGCGTAGCATTTCCATCGAAGCGACCCGCCTGTGAGCCGGGTCCGGTCGGGCCGCCGGGAGGGCCCGATTGAGCCTTGCCGCCCGCGCACCCGGCCTCCATGGAGGTGCATCATGTTCAAGCACATCCTGCTTCCCACCGACGGATCGCGTTTTTCCGAGCGCGCCGTCTTCTGTGGCATCGAAATGGCCCGCCAGTTCGGCGCGAAGGTGACGGGCATCCACGCGGCGCCCGAATTCCATGTGCTCAGCTACCGGGTGGCCGAGCTCTCCGAGTCCCGCGAGCAGTTCGCCGCCGACGTGCTGGCGCACGCGCAGCGCTACCTGGACTTTGTCCGCGCCACCGCCGCCGAGGCCCGGGTCCGCTGCGAGACCCTGATGGAGAGCAGCGACCATCCGCACGACGCGATCTGCCAGGCGGCGACGCGCCTGCAGTGCGACCTGATCGTGATGGCCTCGCACGGCCGGCGCGGGCTGGCGGGCCTGCTGCTGGGCAGCGAAACCCAACGCGTGCTGGCCCATGCCGAGGTGCCGGTCCTCGTCTGGCGGGCGAGCGGCGAAGAGCGCTGACTCAGGGCAGCGCCAGCAAGGCCTGCGCCATGCGCGCGGCCGCCCCGCGATGGGCGCTCGAAAAGGCCAGGGCCATGCGGCCCATGGCCGCGCGGGCCGGCGCATCGGCGCACAGGCCGAGGCCGCGGGCCATGGCCTCGGCCAGCGTCGCGCAGCGCTCGGCCGCGCCCGCCGCCAGCGCCAGCTCGGTGGCCTCCGCGAAGTTGAAGGTGTGCGGCCCGGCCAGAACCGGGCAGCCGCAGGCGGCGGCCTCGATGAGGTTCTGGCCGCCCAGTGGCTCGAAGCTGCCGCCCAGCAGCGCGACGCTGGCGAGGCCGTAGTAGAGCGGCATCTCGCGCATCGAGTCGCCGAGCCAGACGTCCGCTGCCAGGGCCGCTGGCGTGGGTTCATCGTCCCAGCCGCTGCGGCGTGCGAGCGTCAGGCCGGCGGCCTCGACCAGTGCGGCCACGTCGTCGAAGCGCTGCGGATGGCGCGGCACGATGGCCAGCAGCGGGCGCGGGGCGGGCTGCTTCAGCCATTCGGCCAGCAGCGCGGTCTCCTCGCCCTCGCGGCTGACGGCCAGCATCAGCACGGGCCGGCCGAGCCGCTGCGCCCAGGCCTGGCCGCGGGCGATCAGGGCCGGGTCGATGGCGATGTCGTACTTCAGGTTGCCGGCCACTTCGACGCGCGGTGCGCCCATCGTGCGCAGCCGTGCCGCGTCGGCCTCGGTCTGGGCCAGCGCCAGTGTCAGCCGCTGCGCGGCCGGCCGCATCAGCGCCGCCAGCCGCAGGCCGCGGCGCAGGCTCTTCCCGGACAGGCGCGCGTTGGCCAGCACCATGGGCAGGCCGGTGCGCTCGGCCTCGCGCAGCAGCGTCGGCCAGACCTCGGTCTCCATCAGCACGCCCAGGCACGGCTGCCAGTGGCGCAGGAAGCGGCGCACGGCGCCCGGCGTGTCGTAGGGCAGCCAGGTCAGCGCGTCGCCGTCGCACAGCAGGGGCAGGGCGGCCTCGCGGCCGGTGGCGGTGGCATGCGTGAGCAGCAGGCGCAGGCCAGGCTCGCGCTCGCGCAGCGCGTGGATGAGCGCGCCGGCCGCGCGCGTCTCGCCCAGCGACACGGCGTGGATCCACAGCCGGCCGGGTTCGCTGCGGCCACGGTAGACGCCAAGACGTTCGCCCAGCGCCTGCCGGTACAGCGGCTCCCGGGCGCCGCGGCGCCACAGGCGCAGCAGGTAGAGCGGCGTCAGCAGCCGCAGTGCGGTGGCATAAAGCCACCGGGCGGGTTCAATGGCCGGCGGCAAACGTGGCGTCCGGCTTCACCCGCTTGAGCTGGGCCAGCACGTCGTGCTGGATGCGCTCCAGCGCCTCGGGCGTGTGGCCCTCGAAGCGCAGCACCAGCACGGGCGTCGTGTTGGACGGGCGGATCAGGCCGAAGCCGTCGGCGTACTCGATGCGCAGGCCGTCGATGGTGATGAGCTCGGACGCGCCGGGGAAGTCGGCCAGCGTGGTCCGGGCCTTCAGCGTCTTGACGACCTCGTGGTGCTCGCCTTCGGCGCAGGGCACGTTGATCTCGGGCGTGTTGAAGCTGTTGGGCAGGGCCTTCAGCGTGGCGCTCGGGTCGGCGCTGCGCGACAGGATCTCGAGCATGCGGCCGGCCGTGTACATCGCGTCGTCGAAGCCATACCAGCGCTCGGCGAAGAAGATGTGGCCCGACAGCTCGCCGGCCAGCGGCGCGCCGGTCTCCTTCAGCTTGGCCTTGGCCAGCGAATGGCCGGTCATCCACATCAGCGGCTTGCCGCCATGCTCGCGGATCCACGGCGCCAGGCGCTGCGTGCATTTGACGTCGAAAATGATCTCGGCGCCGGGCTGACGCTTCAGGATGTCGGCCGCGATCAGCATGATCTGGCGGTCCGGCATGATCATCTCGCCGTCCTTCGTGACGATGCCGAGGCGGTCGCCGTCGCCGTCGAAGGCCAGGCCCAGCTCGGCGTCGCAGGCGTGCACGATGCGCTTGAGATCCTCGAGGTTCTCGGGGCGGCTCGGGTCCGGGTGGTGGTTGGGGAAGTCGCCGTCCACCTTGGAGTAGATGTCGACGACCTCGCAGCCCAGCGCGCGCAGGATGGCGGGCGCCGTCGCGCCGGGGATGCCGTTGCCGCTGTCGACGACGATCTTCATCGGCCGGGCCAGCTTGCAGTCCTTGACGATGCGGTGGGTGTACTCGGCCGTGATGTCCATCGCGCCGACGCGGCCCAGGCCCCTCGCGTAGTCCTCGGCCTCGATGCGGCGGCGCAGGCCCTGGATCTGCTCGCCGTAGACGGCGGCGCCCTTGAGGACCATCTTGAAGCCGTTGTAGTCCTTGGGGTTGTGGCTGCCGGTGACCTGGATGCCGGAGTTGCAGCCGTGCCTGGCGCGCGTGGCGGCGACGTAATAGAGCATGGGCGTCGTCACGGCGCCGATGTCGACGACGTCGAGGCCGGTGGACGCGATGCCGCGGATCAGCGCGGTGACGAGGCCGGGGCCGGACAGGCGGCCGTCGCGGCCGACGGCCACGGCCTTCTCGCCGGCGGCCTTGGCCTCGGTGCCGAAGGCCCGGCCCAGGTGCTCGGCGAGTTCCTCGTTCAAGGTCTGGCCGACGACGCCGCGGATGTCGTAGGCCTTGAAGATGGATGCGTGAACCTGCATGGATGCCTCGGGAAACTGGGTTTGAAAAGCGCGCCGGATTGTAGGCAGGCGGCGTGGCTTTCCATTTGTCGGCGCCGCTGTCGATTCATCGCTGTAACCGCGGGACAGGGCAGGCGCCTTCCTACACTGCGGCCCATGACATTCACCGAGGAATTCAGCCAGGCCCTGCGCCACCAGCGCATGCTGATGAAACACCGACCCGACCGGCTGCGCATGCGCGTGCTGGTCTATCTGCTCTGGCTGGCGGGCTTCGGCCTGTTCTTCGCGACGATCAACGGCCTGCAGAGCGGCCGCCTGGGATCGGCCGGCTGGTGGCTCAACGACGTGCCGGGCCATATGCTCGTCAGCGCCTGCGTGACGGCCTGCTTCGTCATCGGTTTCCGCGGCTTCGAGCGGCTCGCGCCGCAGCGCTGGCTGGACACCATCATGGGCTGGCGCGACTGGCGCTCGGGCGTGTTCTTCTCGGTGTTCTCCATCGCCTGCTCGCTGCTCGGCGTCGTCATCGGCCTGGGCGTCGTCGACCGCATCTGGCTGAGCCAGGGGCTGGACAAGCTGCTGGCCCAGCCCGGCTTCTGGGGCGAGTTCCTGTCGGTGTCGATGCTGGTCACCTTCATCATGGGCCTGCGCTACCGCGCCCGCTGGAAGCAGGAGGCCCTGCAGGCCCGCGTCACCGAGGCCCAGCTCAAGCTGCTGCAGGGACAGATCGAGCCGCACTTCCTGTTCAACACGCTGGCCAATGTGCAGAGCCTGATCGACTTCGACCCCGAGCGGGCCAAGCAGATGCTGGAGCGCTTCACCGACTATCTGCGCGCCAGCCTCGGCCAGCTGCGCGGCGATTCGACGACGCTGGCCCAGGAGTTCGGCATGCTGGGCGCCTATCTCGCGCTGATGCAATTGCGCATGGGCGAGCGGCTGAAGGTGGAGCTGTCGCTGCCGGCCGAGCTGGGCGCCATCGCGTTGCCGCCGCTGCTGGCCCAGCCCCTGGTCGAGAACGCCATCCACCACGGCCTGGAACCCAAGATCGCCGGCGGCACCGTGGCCGTCAGCGCGCGGCGCGTCGACGGCCGGCTGTGGATCGAGGTCGCCGACGACGGCCAGGGCCTCGACGGCCAGAGACCGGGCGGTCAGCGCCGCAGCGGCAACGGCGTCGCCCTCGACAACATCCGCGCCCGGCTGGCGGCCCGCTTCGGCCCCGGCGCCAGCCTCGACCTGCTGCCTCGCGACGGCGGCGGCACGCTCGCCCGCATCCAGATTCCCGCCACTGCCCTGAGCCCATGACCACCGCCCTGATCGCCGACGACGAACCCCATCTGGTCCAGTACCTCAAGGCCCAGCTTGCCCAGGCCTGGCCCGGGCTGCAGATCGTCAGGACCGTCGCCAACGGCGTCGAGGCCGCCGAGGCCATCGCCGAACTCGAACCCGACCTGGCCTTCCTCGACATCCAGATGCCGGGCCTGACCGGCCTGGAAGTGGCCCAGGGCATCGAGGGTGCGACCCGCGTCGTCTTCGTGACAGCCTACGACCAGTACGCCGTCGAGGCCTTCGAGGCCCGCGCCGTCGACTATTTGGCTAATTTTGCGAATCCCCCATAAACGCAAAAATTATCGCAAGTGATTGCTGCGCATAAGAAATTCAGCCTGTATTTTTGGGGTTTGGGTCGTTTTGATGTACATCGGATGCCCCGGAAATTTCGCCTATCCGCACGCCCGATGACGACTCTGACCACCGCCATGGCGACCACGTCAACGCGTTGTCATGAATCGCTGCAAGGCGTGGACGATAGACGCCACCAGATCTGTGCTCAGCTGCATGGCAGCCACGGTGGTTCGGTCCGCGCGCGTGCCAGCAAGAGAGTGTCTCGCTCGCCGGCAAGCCAGTTGCAGATCCACGGCAGCCTCGACGATCTCGGCATTCGGCCGATCCAAGGCGACCGTGAGCCGCAAGACCTGCATCAGCCGGTCGGCTTCGGCCAGGTGTGCTGCAAGGTGCAACTGCCAAGGCTTTGCTCGCGAAAGCCCCTTCGCCAGCAGGCGCACCAAGTCGTCAAGGTCACCCATCGCCCTGGCGACGGCAACCAGTGCGGGTGGAGTCTCTTGATCGGTGGCAGGCGTCGCCGCGATGTCGTCCGGTTCTGATTCCATGGGTCTAGCCCGGCGCGGCGGCTTTCGTGCGCTTCTTGCCCGACTCCGTGCTGTTGCCAGCCTGGCTGATGCGGTCGAGGACTTCCCGGACCAACTGTTCCTGCGATTGTGCACAGGCGTGGGCGGCCGCCAGCTGGCGCACCAGTTCCCCGTTGCGCAGTTCAAGCTCTCCTGTGCGTGCCCGAAGCGTTTCGTACTGCTGAGCAGCCAGTTTCGCCTGCTCACGCAAATCTTCCACCAGTTGATTCTGTACCGCCAGTCGCTCGGCCGCGGGCTTGAGTTCGCGCAGTTGCTCATCCACCTGACGCCGCTCAGCCCGGGCGACGGTGAGCAACGCCAAGGCGTCCGCCTTCTCCTGCAGCGCCGCGCGCAGCTCGGTCTGCTTGGCGGTCAGGGCCTCCGCGCCACCGGCGACCTCCCGCTGCAGGTACTGGAGCTGCTGCTCGTGCAGGCGCGCTTCTCGGTCGCGCTGCTCCCGGGACGCGTTTCGGAAGTGCTCCAGAGCGTCACGCGCGTGGGCGTGCTTTTCCTCCAGCGAGGCCACCTGAGCCTGGGAGGCTTTGAGCTGCGCCTGGACGCCTTCCAGCTGGGTAGCGAGCTGCGTGGCCGTCTGACCGTGCTCCAGGCGTAGCGTGGTCAGGTCCGCCTCGACGCGCTGTCGGGCGGCGCGTTCCGCCGACAAGTCGACCTGGCTGCGCTCAGCCTCAGACCGGCCGGATCGCGCCTCGCCACGGGCTTTTTCCAGCTGTTCCTTGAGGCCGCGCACCTCCTCGACATGGCTGGCCTTGAGCGTGTCGAAACGCTCCTGCGCCTCGAATTCGAGGCGCCCGGCGAGGTTGGTGACGAAGGCCAGTAGTTCCTCGCTGACCGATCCTTGCGGCACGCCGGCACCGCCCTCGTCGGCCTCGATGTCCTTCAAGTGACGAAAGATCGTCGCCTTGGACCCGGTGTTGCCGAGCTCGATGCGGATGGCGTCGATCGACGGATGCCTGCCCGCCTTGATCAGCGCCAGCCTGGCCCGTTGGACCTCGCCCTTCGTCACGCCTGCTCGTGCCATGTCTGCCACCAATTTCGTATGTAGTACGTAATGCCAGTATTACGTACCACGATAT
>BFBZ01000771.1_pt1 | contig 26023 bp, 23 predicted proteins | sample 1888401 | NCBI WGS metagenome assembly BFBZ01 (sample SAMD00112614, study PRJDB3348) | symbiont metagenome | host: Chara braunii
GGGCGACACAATCTGCCTTCTGATGCCGAACCGCCCCGAATACATGGCGATCTGGCTTGGCATCACCGCCGCTGGCGGCGTCGCCGCGCTGATCAACACCAACCTCGTCGGTCCTTCGCTGGCGCACTGCATCGACATCGTCTCACCCAAGCACGTCATCGTCGCCTCCGAGCTTGCGGACAGCTTCGCCTCCGCACGCTTCCTGTTGAAGACACAGCCGACGGTGTGGTCGCATGGCGAGAGCAGCGAGTTTTCGCGCCTCGACCAGGTGATCGAGAGCTTCTCTTCCGATCCACTGACCGAGGCCGAGCGCTGCCCGCTCACCATCGAGGATCGCGCGCTCTACATCTACACGTCCGGGACCACCGGCCTGCCCAAGGCCGCGAACATCAACCACTACCGCGTGATGCTCGCCACCTGCGGCTTCGCGGGCGTGATGGACACGCAACCGACCGACCGAATGTACAACTGCCTGCCGATGTACCACACCGCCGGCGGCCTGCTGGCGACCGGCGCCGTGCTCCATCATGGCGGCGCGGTCGTCATCCGCGAGAAATTCTCCGCGCGTGAATTCTGGGACGACGTGGTCCGTTTCGATTGCACGCTGATCCAGTACATCGGCGAGTTGTGCCGCTATCTTGTTCATTCGCCGCCCAATCCGAACGAGACGAAACACCGCATCCGCCTCGTCTGTGGCAACGGCCTGCGCCCGGACCTCTGGGACGAGTTCAAGACTCGTTTCAGGATTCCTCTGATCCTGGAGTTCTACGGCGCAACCGAAGGCAACGTGAACATTTTCAATATTGAGGGAAAGCCCGGCGCGGTCGGCCGTGTGCCGTGGTTCGTCGCGCATCGCTTCCCGATCGCTGTCGTCCGTTTCGACATCGATACGCAGCAGCCGGTGCGCGACGCCGACGGCTTCTGCATCAAATGCGATCCCGACGAACCCGGCGAGGTGATCGGCCGCATCGTCAACGATCCCTCGAAGCCCGGAAACCGCTTCGAGGGTTACGCCGCAAAAGCCCAGGATGAAAACAAGATCCTGCGCAACGTGTTCAAGACGGGCGACGCCTGGTTCCGCACCGGCGACCTGATGCGCAAGGACCGCAACGGCTACTTTTATTTCGTCGACCGCGTCGGCGACACCTTCCGCTGGAAGGGCGAGAACGTCTCGACCTCCGAAGTCTCCGAAGCGATCAACACCTTCCCCGGCATCATCGACGCCAACGTCTATGGCGTAAGCGTGCAAGGCCGCGACGGCCGCGCGGGGATGGCGGCCATCGTTTACGAGGGCCAATGCGATCTCGCGGCGCTATACGAGCACCTTTCCAAGAACCTGCCGGAATACGCGCGGCCGGTGTTCCTGCGCTTGCAGAATCAGATCGAGCTCACCGGCACCTTCAAGCAGAAGAAGATCGATTTGGTGAAGCAGGGCTTCGATCCGGCGCTGATCATCGATCCCATCTATTTCAACGATCCGGTGTCCCGCTCCTTCGTTCGGCTCAATCCCGAGCTGCATCAGCGCATTGAATCCGGACAAGTCCGGATATAAGTCCGCGGTCCATAATCGAGTGAGGGCGTGATGATTGCTTCCCCAACCGATGTATTGACCTTCTGGCGCGAAGCCGGCCCCGATAAATGGTTCAACAAGAACACCGCGTTCGACGACGCGATCCGCTCGCGCTTTCTTGAGACCTATGAAGCCGCGGCGGCGGGCAAGCTCTCCGATTGGGAAAGCACCGCCGATGGCGCGCTCGCGCTCACCATCGTGCTCGACCAATTCCCCCGCAATATGTTCCGCAACGATGCGCGCACCTTCGCCGCCGATCCGCTGGCGCGTGAGGTTGCCGATCGGGCGCTGGCGCGCGGCTTCGATCGCGGCCGGCCGATCACGGACCAGCAGTTCTTCTATCTGCCGTTCGAGCATTCCGAGGAGCTCGCCGATCAGGAGCGCTGCTGCGCGCTGTTCACCGCGGCTGGCGACGCCGATCTCCTGAAGTGGGCGCGGTTGCACGAGGACATTATCCGCCGCTTCGGGCGTTTCCCTCACCGCAACAAGGTGCTCGGCCGCGCCACCACGCTGGAGGAGCAGGCGTTCCTCGACGGCGGCGGTTTCGCCGGTTAGCATTCGCTGATGTCAGACTTCCACGGCGTCTTTCCCTATCTCGTCTCCCCTATCGATCCCTCCGGCCGCATCAAGACCGATGTGCTCGGACGATTGTGCGACGATCTCATCAAGGCCGGCGTGCATGGTCTCACGCCGCTCGGCTCGACCGGCGAGTTCGCCTATCTCGATCGCGTGCAGCGCACGGCCGTCGTGCAAGCGACCATCGAAGCGGCGAACAAGCGCGTGCCGGTTGTTGCCGGTGTCGCGGCGACCGCAACGGCAGACGCCGTCGCGCAGGCGAAGGAGTATCAGCGCCTCGGAGCCGACGGCATCCTCGCGATCCTCGAAGCCTATTTTCCGGTGAAGGACGCGCAGATCGAGCAATACTTCCGCGCCATTGCGGATGCCGTCGACATTCCCGTCGTGCTCTACACCAATCCGCAATTCCAGCGCAGCGATCTCTCGCTCGACGTGATCGCGCGCCTCGCGGAGCATCCGCGCATCCGCACCATCAAGGATGCGTCGACCAACACCGGACGTCTGCTTTCCATTATGAACCGCTGCCCGAACATGCGCGTGTTCTCGGCGTCGGCGCACATTCCCGCCGCGGTGATGCTGATCGGCGGCGTCGGCTGGATGGCCGGCCCCGCCAACATCGTGCCGCGGCAGAGCGTCCGCCTCTACGACCTCTGCCGCACGCAGAAATGGCCCGAGGCGATGGAGCTTCAGCGCAAGCTCTGGCGGATTAACGAGGCCTTTGCCCGCTTCAACCTCGCCGCCTGCATCAAGGCCGGGTTGCAGCTCCAGGGTTACGACGTCGGCGATCCGGTGCCGCCACAGGCCGCTTTAACCGCGGACGAGCGCAAGGCGGTCGAGAAGACGTTGAAAGAACTTGATATTTAACCGACGCCGCAGCGTTTCCGCCGAACCGAATGTTAACGGTTCCTTGCTAGTCCTGACCGCAACGCACGCCCGGAAAAGGGCGAGCGCGGGAGTGGTTTGTGGCGTTGACCGAGTCCCAGAACCCCGAACGTCCGGTGCGCGTATCGCTCGCGGGCCTCACCGCGTTTGCACGCGCGTGGCTCGCTGACGGCAGCCATCATCGCACCGCGCAGAAGGTTGCGGGCGCGGCCTTCATGATCCGCGTCGCCAGCGCCGCGCTGATCTACGCATCGCAGATTCTGTTCGCCCGCTGGATGGGCAGCTTCGAGTTCGGCATCTACGTCTATGTCTGGACCTGGGTGATCCTGATCGGCGACGTGTCCGATCTGGGCTTCGCACCCGCCGCCCAGCGCTTCATCCCCGAATACACCAAGCGCAAGGCGCATGACCTTCTGCGCGGCTTCCTGTTCCGCAGCCGCTGGCTGGCGGTGACGAGCGCGAGTCTGATCGCCGCGGCGGGCGCCATCGCGATCAACCTGCTCGAGCCGTGGCTCGCCAGCTATCTCGTCCTTCCGCTCACAATCGCCTGCATCACGCTGCCGTTCTACACGCTCATGCAGATTCAGGACGGTATCGCGCGTTCGTACAACTGGATTCATCTCGCGCTGCTGCCGCCCTATGTCGTCCGGTATCTGCTGATGCTGACAATGATCGGCACGGCCTATCTGCTGAACTTCCCGACCGACGCCGTCACTGTCATCAGCATGGTCGTCGTGTCGTTCGCGGTCACCGTGTTCGCGCAGACGATCGTGCTCAACCGCAGGCTTGCACGCGAGATCGAGCCCGGGCCCAAGGCCTACGAGGTCAAGACCTGGTTTGCGATCTCGCTGCCGCTTCTGATGGTCGAGGGCTTCTATCTTCTGCTGACCAACACCGACGTCCTGGTGCTTCAGCACTTCCGTTCACCCGATGACGTTGCGGTCTATTACGCGGCGGCAAAGACGCTGACGCTGATCGCGTTCGTGCACTTCGCAGTATCGGCCGCGGTCGCGCATCGCTTCAGTGAGTATCACGTGGCTTCCGACCACGCGCGGCTGAAGGCGATCCTCGCGGATTCGATCCGCTGGACGTTCTGGGCGTCACTCGCCTCCGCCGTCGTGATCCTCGCGATGGGCCGCCCCCTGCTCTCGCTGTTCGGGACGCGCTTCGTCGAGGGCTACCAGCTCATGTTCATCCTGTCCGTGGGCCTGCTTGCGCGGGCCTCGGTCGGCCCGGTCGAACGGCTCCTCAGCATGCTCGGCGAGCAGAGCGCCTGCGCGATGATCTATGCCTCCGCGTTCGCGCTCAATCTCGCGCTCTGCATCACTCTGATCCCGCGCTTCGGCATGGAGGGCGCCGCGATTTCCACCGCGTCCGCGTTGGTGGTCGAATCCATCCTGCTGTTCTGGGTCACCAAGATTCGGCTCGGCTTCCACGTCTTCGTCTTCGGTGGGCGCTAGCCATGCACGCGCCCCTCGCCCCCAAACTCCGCACCGAGTGGCGGGCTTTCGAAACTCTGTCCTCCACGGCGCAGGAATGGCGCTCGCTCGCCGCGCGAACGCTAGAGCCCAACGTCTTCTATGACCCGGCTTTCGCGCTCGCCGCCGCGCCTGTGTTCGGCAAAGGCGCGGGGGCCACACTGGTGTGGTCCGCGACCGGCCGCTTGATGGGGCTGTTTCCCGGCCACACAGGGCGCGGCCATGCAGGCATTCAGACGGCAACGGTCGGCTGGACGCACTCCTACGCACCGCTCGGCGTGCCGCTGGTCGATCGCGACGAGTCCGAGGCGGTGATTGCCGCCTGGCTCGATCAGATCGGACAAAACAACGGCCTGCTCGCGCTGTCCTACATTCCCGAGCACGGCCCGTTCGCCCGTGCATTCGAGGCGGTGCTGACACGCACCGGCCGCCGCCAGGCCACGTTCGGCCATCACGAGCGTGCGCTGCTCGATCCCGGCGCCGAGCGTGCCGGCTATCTCGACCGCGCCGTGTCCAGCAGCAAGCGCAAGGAAATCCGCCGTCAACGCCGTCGCCTCGAAGAGGTCGCACCCGTCACATTCGCGACCACCACAGAGGTGCTGGACATCGGTGCTGCGCTGAAAGAGTTCGTGGTCCTCGAAGCGAGCGGTTGGAAGGGCCTTGCCGGCACCGCCGCGGCCAACGATCCCGCAATCCGCACCTTCATAGAAGGCGCGGTGTCGGGTCTCGCGGAGCGGAACCAGGCCCGCGTCGATCGCATGTCCCTCAATGCCCAGCCGATCGCCGTCTGCGTCACGCTGATGAGCGGCAACACGGCCTGGTGCTGGAAGATCGCCTACAGCGAGGGCGTCTCACGCTATTCGCCCGGCGTGCAGCTTGTGTTTGAACTGACTGAAAAGCTGCTCGCGGACCAAACCGTCACGCGCACGGACTCATGCGCCACCGCTGGCCATCCGATGATCGACCATGTGTGGCGCGAGCGACTCGCGGTCAGCGACCGCTTGATCGAGGTGAGGCCGCAGGCGATCCCGTTCGGACTGACCTGCAGGCTCGAAGAGCTGCGCAGGACGGCCATCGCGCAGGCGAAGTCGCTGCGCGACAAGCTCCGCCGCTAAATCAAGCCTTCGACCGCAACAGACGCCGGATCACCTTGCCGGTCGTCGTCATCGGCATCTCGTCGATGAAGGCGACCTCACGCGGATACTCATGCGCCGAGAGCCGCGTCCGCACGAAGGCCTGGATCTCACCCGCGAGCGCGTCCGACGCCGCCTGTCCGCGCTTCAGCACGATGAACGCCTTCACGATCTCGCCCCGCACCGGATCGGGCTTGCCGATCACGGCAGCGAGCGACACCGCCGGATGCTTGATCAGGCAATCCTCGATCTCCGTCGGGCCAATGCGGTAACCCGCCGATGAGATCACGTCATCGTCGCGGCCGATGAAGGTGATGTAGCCTTCGTCATCCACCACGCCCTGATCGCCCGTCGTCATCCAGTCGCCGATGAACTTCTCGCGCGTCGCGTCGGGCTTGCCCCAATATTCGAGGAACATCACCGGATCGGGGCGCAACACCGCGATCTGCCCAAGCTCGCCGGGTTTCACCGGGTTGCCGTCCGGATCGAGCACTGCGACGGTGTGGCCGGGGATCGGCTTGCCGATCGCGCCGGGCCGCACGAGCCCAATGGCGGCGCAGGAGCCGACCACGAGGTTGCATTCGGTCTGTCCGTAGAACTCGTTGATCGACACGCCGAGCGCGGACTTGCCCCATTCGAAGGTCTCCGCGCCGAGCGCCTCGCCGCCGGAGCCCACCGAACGCAGCTTGATGTCGTGCCGGCCGCGCGGGTTCGGCACCGAGCGCAGCATCCGCAGCGCTGTCGGCGGAATGAATGCGTTGCGCACGCCGCACTTCGCCATCACGGAGAAGGCTTCCTCCGGATCGAACTTGTCGAAGCGCCGCGCCACCACCGGTACGCCGCAATAGAGGCTCGGCAGCAGACAATCGAGCAGGCCGCCGGCCCAGGCCCAGTCCGCCGGCGTCCAGAAGCGATCGCCGGGTTGCGGGAAGAAATCGTGGGGCAGGTCGATGCCCGGCATGTGGCCGATCAGCACGCGATGGGCGTGCAGCGCACCCTTCGGCTGGCCGGTCGTACCGGACGTGTAGATCATCATCGCCGGATCGTCGGCACGCGTGACCACCGGCGTGAAATCGGATGATGCACGCTCGAGCGTTTCGTGAAAGCCGAGTGCGCTGAACTTGCCAAGGATGTCCGCTGCGCCGTCGATGGAGAACACAACTTCGACGCCCGGCGTCTCGATGCCGGCGAGCTTCGCGACGCCCTGCGCGTTGGTGATGACCGCCTTCGCACCGGAGTTCTGCAACCGATAGCCGAGCGCATCCGCGCCGAACAACACCGCGAGCGGCAGCGCAATCGCGCCGAGCTTGTAGATCGCAATGTGAATGGCCGCGACCTCGGGCGCCTGCGGCAGCAGGATCGCAACGCGATCACCGCGCTTGATGCCGTGGGCTTGCAGCGCATTCGCGAGCCGGTTCGAGGTTTCGCGCAGCCAGCCGTAGCTGACATTCTGCACATGGCCCGAGGCATCTGCCGCCACCAGCGCCAGCTTGTCGGGGTCCTGCGCCGCCCAGCGGTCGCAGACCTCAACGCCGATGTTGAATACCGCCGGCACGGACCAGCGGAAATCGCGGTAAATCTCGTCGTAACTACAATGGCCCGGCGGCATTGGAATGCAGGCTAGTCAGGCCAGAACCGGACGTAAAGCCGCCCGAAAAGCGTCCCCGTTTGAAACACAAAATTTGCGTGCGCGCGCCGCCGATGCGGCGAGTCCCCAGCAACATTCTGGCTTTGCGCGGACCGCCTTCACGAGTCTTCAATCACGCTCTGCATTCGCGCGATGCGAGGCTGCGAGTCTTCCGATATTTGCTGCATTTGAACGCGCTGCGGCGCTCCCGCCACACCGCATAGAAATCGATAAGGGAATGCGTGTAGCCTTGTAATGGTGCGTTGAAAGGCGCAACGTACTTCTCGTGTTGTGTGTGTGCGGCGAGTGTGAGTGCGTGTTGTGATCGACGTCGATGTTGTGCTCGTGAACATGGATGAGCGGACCGCCTTTTGCTCGGACGGCGTCACGCGTGCCTTCCACGAGATGTACGATTCCGAAGCGCAGATCACCGAAGATCCGGATGAGGCCATCGCTGCGGTCGTGAAGGTCGCCGACGACAAATACATCGTCCTCAAGCTGACCGACGAAGCGCAAACGCCGCTCAACTAAATCACTGGCTGCCAGAATTTATCCCCCGGCGTCATTCCGGGGCGTCCGCCGTAGCCCGAAGGGCGAAGGCGTGACGAACCCGGAATCCAGAAGCACGTTCGGAGTCCTCATCTGGATTCCGGGCCCGCGAGCTTCGCTCGCGTCCCGGAATGACGCGGAGTTTGTCTTCCAGCACTTGAGCTCGCCAAAGCAACCGAACAAAAATCCGCCCGGTCCTCTCGGACCGGGCGGTTTTGATTTCGAACCTCGCCGGAAAACCGGCGAGAAACTTACACCGCTTCCTTGAGCTCCTTGGCGGCGCGGAAGGCGACCTTCTTGCTCGCCTTGATCTGGATCGGCTCGCCCGTCGCCGGGTTACGGCCCATGCGCGCGGCGCGCTTGCGAACGACGAGGATGCCGAGGCCGGCGAGGCGAATGCGATCGCCCTTCTTCAGATGCTTGGTGACGAGGTTCACCAGGTCACCGAGGATTGTTTCCGCCTGCTTCTTCGGCATCTCATGATCGGCCGCAAGGGAAGCGGCCAGGTGCTTCAGGCTGACGGTGTTCACCTTGGTCTTTGGTGCTGCTGCGGGCTGCGTGGCCATTGAGCGGAACTCCCTCTGAAATGAAGTGCCCTGAATACACGGAAATGGGCGGTTCGCAATCGGATGGCCTCGGAATCCGCCGTAAACAAGGCACTTTCGAGGGGGGCGGGCCGCTTTTACCGCCCCGTCGCGGCTGCATCCAAATTGGGCAAAAACCTTGATTTATCGAGGATTATCCGCGCCGATCGTCGGGCGTTGCCAGGATCAGCGCCCAGAACACCTTGTATTTCGAGCCCGGTGCATAAACCGCGGCGATTCCCATCCTAGTGGCCTGCTTCGCGAGCATATTCGCCCGGTGCGGGGGCGAATCACGCCAGCCCGAAAATGCCTCGGCCAAGGTGTGGTATCCGGCCGAAATGTTCTCAGCCGCAGTCTTCGCATCGAAGCCCGAACGCTTCACGCGATCGCCCAGCGGACCGCCGATGTTGTGCTCCACCTTGTTCTTGGCAGCCATTGCTTGCGCCTGCGATTCCGCAAGCCGCATCAATTCGGGATCGAGCGTAACCGCACCGAGGCCGTTGTTGGCGCGATAGCCGGAGATCATTGACGCCGCCGCAGAGGCATCGAGCTGCGCGCCGTCCTCCGCCATGCTGCGATAGAACGACGGCGTGCCGGACGGCTTGTTGTCCGCCGCACAGCCAAGCAAGCCCGCGGACAGCGCGCAGAGCGTGAAAGCGCGCGCGGATTTCAAACAGGCATCAAGAAACATCCCGGTCCCCGCCAAAGACAGAACCGTGACTATGACGGCAAACTTTGACCGAAGGGTGAACAAGCCCATCCCCGCTCGTCCTACGAGAACTTCATCTTGAGGAGCTTTTCGGCGTTTCCGACCATGATCTTCTTGTAGACCGCCGAATCGAGATTCATGTCGTCCAGCGCCTTGATATGGACCGGAATGGCCGCGAGCGGCGCATCGGTGGCGAACACCACGCGATCCGCGCCGAAGAAGCTGAGCCCGCACGGCAGGCCGTTGGTGCCGCCGAACATTGCCGTGTCGGCATAGAACTCCTTGAAGTATTCCAGGTGCGGGCGCTTCAGCGAGGACAGCACCTTGGTGTGGTCCTCCTCGATGGTGCGGCTGCCAAGCACGTCCATACCGGGTCCGATGCGGCCGTCGAAATACGGGATCATGCCGCCGCCGAGATGGTGGGTGATCAGCTTGATGTTCGGATGGCGGTCGTAGATGCCGTCGAACACGAGGCGGCACATCGCGATTGTCGTCTCATACGGCCAGCCGAAGCACCACCACATCTCGAAGCGCGAGCGCGGCTCGGAGGCATAGTCGCTCATCGCCGACGTGCGCGCCGGATGAATCCAGACCGGCAGATCGTGCTGCGCCATCGCCGCGAAGAACGGGCGGAAGCGCGACTCGTCGAGCGGATGGCCGGTGATGTTGGTGTAGGTCTGCACGCCCCTCGCGCCCATTTTGATGGCGCGATCGGCCTCCGCGATCGAGAAGTCCACATCATTGAGGTTCAGCGCCGCAGCGAAGGCCGGAAAGCGATCCGGATATTTCGTGCAAAGCTCGGCCATCGAGTCGTTGGCGACCTTCGCGAGATTGTTGGCGACCGCGCCCTCGGCAATATCTTCAATAGGCGGGTTCGGCAGTGAGATGATCTGCCGGTAGTCCTTTCCGATTGCGTCCATGTCCTTGAAGCGCAGGTCGAGGTCGAACAGTTTCTTCACGCTGCGCAGGCGCTTGCCCATGTTCCCGAGCTTGGGCGAGCCGCGCTCCAGCTCCTGGAAAAAGCGCTCCGGGAAGATGTGGGTGTAGATGTCGACGATCATGACGTTTCCTACCCTGCCTATTTGTTCGGCGGACTATACGATTCCCGCCCGGTTTGCACATCGTTTGCCCGGCCCGAAACCTTCGTGGTAGCAACCCCGCAATGAGCACGGCCCCGGTCCAAGACAAGCAGAAAGAGATCACGTTTTTCGATGGCCACGCGGCCAACGATTCCTACGACGTGTTCACGCCGGAGAGCAGCGCGCGGCTGATCGACGCGATCGCCCGGCTCGGCCAATTCAAGCGCGGCGACCGGCTCGCCGACCTCGGCTGCGGATCGGGCGTCTTCACGGACCTTCTGCACAAGCGGGGCTATGAGCCGACCGGTCTCGATATCAGCCCGAAGTTGATCGCGCTCGGCCAGACGAAATATCCCGGCGTCACGTTCCTCGAAGGCGACGTCGAGAAGCTGCCGTTCCCGGATGCGAGCATCGATGGCGTCGTGCTCTCGGGGATCGTGCACCACCTGCCCGATCCCTTGCGATGCGCTGCTGAGGCGTTCCGCGTGCTGAAGCCCGGCGGCCGGTTCGTAGCTTTCGATCCGAACCGCGCCAATCCCTTCATGTGGCTCTATCGGGTGAAGGACTCGCCGTTTTACAGCCCGGTCGGCGTCACAGAGAACGAGCAGCCGGTGTTGGCCAAAGCCGTGGCCGCCACATTTGCCCATGCAGGGTTCAAAACCGGCACCGAATATCTCTCGAACCTTCGTTATCAATACATCGCATCTTCGCGTGTGCGCTGGCTCCTGCCCCTCTATAATGCGATTGATGGCGCGATGTTTGCCCCTAGCTTCATGGCGCCGTTCCGCTCCTTTGTCCTGACGTACGGGGAAAAGCCTTGAACTTTGCCGGCCCGCAAACGAGCCGTTCGGCCGCCGCCCAGACCGCAGACCTCACCGTGGTCGGCGGCGCGGGCCATGTCGGCGTGCCGCTGGTGCTGTCGTTCGCGGCCAAGGGCCTTTCGGTCAACGTCAACGATCGCAACGAAGACGCGCTCAAGGTCCTGCAATCCGGCCGCCTGCCCTTCATCGAGATCGGCGCGGACGAACTGCTGACCAAGGCGCTCGCTGACAAGAAGCTCACCTTCACCAGCAAATCGAACGAGATTTCGACCAACGGTCCGGTGATCGTCACCATCGGCACGCCCGTCGACGAATTCCTCAATCCGGTCCGTCGCGTCATTCAGGATTGTCTCGACGAGATCGTCCCGCATCTGAAGGACGGCCAGCTCATCGTCCTGCGCTCGACGATCTATCCCGGCACCACCGAATGGATCGACGACTACTTCAAGCGCGCGGGCCGCAAGCTGAAGATCGCGTTCTGCCCGGAGCGCATCGTGCAGGGCAACGGCATCGAAGAGCTTCGCAAGATGCCGCAGATCGTCAGCGGCACCACACCCGAGGCCGAGGAAGAAGCCGCCGCTTTGTTCGCGCCGATCGTGCCGGAGATCGTGCGCGTGAAGCCGATGGAGGCGGAGTTCGCCAAGCTCTTCAACAACGCCTACCGCTACATCGAATTCGCCGTCACCAACCAGTTCTACCTGATCGCGAAGTCCGCAGGGCTCGACTACGAGAACATCCTGCAGGCGATGAAGCACAATTATCCGCGCGCGAAGAACATCCCGACGCCGGGCTTCGCCGCCGGCCCCTGCCTCGTGAAGGACACGATGCAGCTTCTCGCCTTCGCGCGGAACGAATTCGGTCTCGGCAACGCGGCGATCATGGTCAACGAGGGACTGCCGCTGCACGTCGTCGCGGACCTCCGCCGCAAATACGATCTCTCCAAGATGACCGTTGGCCTGCTCGGCATGGCGTTCAAGGCGGAGATCGACGACACCCGCGCCTCGCTCAGCTACAAGCTCAAGAACGAACTTGCGAGCCATGCGCGCGAGGTGCTGACCACCGATCCGTTCGTCACCACCGATCCGTCGCTGCGCCCGCTCGATGAGGTGATCGCGAAGAGCGACGTTCTGATCGTCTGCACACCGCACCGCGCCTATAAAAGCGCGGACCTGAAAGGCAAACCAGTGGTCGATGTCTGGGGCCTGCTGGAGAACGCGAACGTCGTTTAGTGACGATGGCGCTTCCGCTCGACATCATCATTCCGGTCTACAACGAAGGCGAGACCATCCTCGGAACGCTTCGCGCGCTGTCGCGTGAACTGAAGACGCCGGCGCGCGTGATGATCTGCTACGACCGCCCGGACGACAACACGCTGCCCGCGGTGCAGAACAATCCGGACAATCATCCGGGCCTTCAGGTCGAGTTCGTCAAGAATGTTTCTCGCGGCGCGCACGCCGCCGTCATGACCGGATTCGCCGCGAGCACCGCGCCCGCCGTCATCGTGTTTCCCGCCGACGATGACTTCAACGCCGGGATTCTCGACCGCATGGTGGCGCTCGCGAACGAAGGCAACGACGTCGTCTGCGCCAGCCGCTTCATGCCGGGCGGCACCATGCAGGGCTGCCCGTGGCTCAAGGCTGCGCTCGTTCGCACCGCCGCCTTCACGCTGCATTATTTCGCACGGCTTCCGACCAAGGACCCGACCAGCGGCTTCCGGCTGTTCTCCCGCCGCGTCATCGACCACATCGAGGTCGAGTCCGATGAGGGCTTCTGTTACAGCATCGAACTGCTGGTGAAGGCGCACCGGCTCGGCTGGCGCGTCGGCGAGGTGCCTGCGCTGTGGTTCGAACGCAAGGCGGGGCAGAGTCGCTTCCGCGTGCTGAAATGGCTGCCGGCCTATCTGCGCTGGTTCCGATACGCCTTCGCGACGACGTGGCTGCATCGTCCCGCGAGCACCGTTACCATGAAGCCCGAGGCTGCGCATGGCTGAATGGCCCAAAATCACGTCGCGCAAGATCATCAAGATCTCGCAATGGATGGACGTGATGGCGCGCGATGTCGAGTTCGCACCCGGCGAAGCGCCGCAGACCTACTACGCCGTGAGCCAGCTCGATTATCTCGCGATCCTCGCGGTGACGCCCGACGGCCGCATCCCGATCGTTCATCAGTATCGCCCGGCCCTCGAAACCTTCACCTGGGAGTTGCCCGCGGGCCTGCTGGAAAAGGGGGAAGACCCCGCGGAAGGCTCTGCGCGCGAATTGCTCGAAGAGACCGGCTATCCTGCGAAAAAGGTCCATTTCCTCGGCTCGGCTGCGGCCTGCACCGGGCGGCTGAACAACCAGGTGCACACGCTCTTCATCGAGACCGGCCAACAAAGCCCCGACTTCAAGCCGGAGCCCGGCCTGACTGTCGCCTTGAAGACACCCGCCGAACTGGTGGCGATGATCCGCTCCGGCGAATTCGTGCAACAGCTTCACCTCGGCGCGCTGATGCTTGCCGAACTGAAAGGCCTTCTGACGCTTCCACGATAATCAGCGCTTCGCCGCGACGCCGGTGAACCTGGCCCACCAATCGAGCACTGTCGAAAGCCAGCGCATCAGCAGATTGGCTTCAAGCCGCTCCATCGCGCGCGGCGAATACGCACGCAGCAGTGCAAAGCCCTCGTCGCGAAGCCATACCATGCACACCAGCATGGTGATAAACCACGTCAGGTAATAGTAACGGTCCGCCGAAAGATAGAAGAGCGCGACCGGATGCTGCGCCAGCATCGCCCATGCCGTAAGCCGCAGCCACAGATCGAAGCCGCGCGTTAGCGCGACACGAATGAGCACAGCCACCGCCGCCGCATGCAGCGGAATCATGATGAACGATTCCGACGGACCTGCGAGCCACCGCGCGATCTGCAAAAAGCCGCGCCGGATGTTCTCGCCGCCGAAATTGAAATGGATCAGCTCACCGAACATCGCGATCCACGCCGACGGCGGCATCGGTAGCGCTTCAGCGATCGTCGCGTTCGACGAGAACAGCACGAGCACGCCGCCGAAATAGTAGTTGTGCAGCGCCATGCCGAGCGCCGGCATGAAGCCGAAGCACAGCCCGGCGATACGCCACGCCTGCATCTGCCAGAGCGCCGCGAGTCCGGCGCCGCCGAGCAGGATGCCGGTCGCGGGCGCGAGATTGGGCCGCACCCACAGTGCCAGTGCAAACAGCAGCCCCGCGGCGAAGGCCGGCGCAAACCGCGCGCCCGGTCCTTTCGTCGTCGGGCCGAGCAACAACAGAAAGCCGCCGATGAACAACGCCGCCGCAGCAGGATCGGCAAAGCCGCGCGCCGCCCACTTCGCATAATTGAAGAACGAGGTGCCGAACACCGCGCCGACCGGAATGGCGATGAACACCAATGTGAAGCCGAGCGCGGCCCGCGCCGAAAAGAATCGTTTGAACGCCAGGAACACGAGGAACGGCAGCGCCAGCATCAGCGAGAGATAGAGAAAGAACATCTCACCGAAGACGAACTGCTCCACAGCGCGGAAATAACGCAAGCCTGGACCACCGTAATAGTAGACGCTCTCGTCGCCCTCCAGCGCCTTCGCCCATTCGCCTGCGTGCAGGAACTGCGCGATGTGCCGCCCGACCCCCTCGTAGAACAAGCCGTCGTCGCCGCCGTCGAAGGGCCGCACGCCGCTGATGAAACTCGAGTCGTTGAGCACCACCACGGCGAGCGCCAGCCCGAGAAGCACGAGCGGCAAGGTCAGGTCGCGCTTCTCCCACCGCACCAGCAGCATCAGCACCGCCGCGACGCCGATCAGCGCCAGCCCCGGCGCAACCAGCCTTCGAAACTGCACAGTCGCGTTCGCCTCCAGACTCATCGCGAGAGGCGTTCCGATCGACATGCCGATGATGCGCTTGCCAACGTCGCCGCTCTCGATCGGACGACATGCCGGCTGCAAATGATTCCAGCGCACGAAGGTCTCGTTCGCGCCTTCCCACAGCACCTTGCCTTGCCAGCATAGCGTGCTGCCGGCGAACTCCGCCGGCAGGCGATACATCACGAAGTAAGGCACCGTAACCTGCCAGGGATTCAGCACATCCCACCAGCGTCCGCGCTTGCCGCGCTGGATATCGCTTGCGCCGTACCAGTTGTATTGCTTCTCGTTGATCGCGCCGAGGCGGAGCCACACCGCATCGGAAAAGCCGATGCCGGTGACGCGCCGCGACATCTGCGGCGTGTCGAACAGCGCGTCGGCGGAATACGCGAAAGCGCGATCTGGCATTGCGCCACGCCAGCAGCCCGCCGAGCCGGGCTTGCAGCGCTTCTCCGCCGGATAGGTCTGATCGAACTCCGCCAGCATCGCGCGGAACGCATCGGCCGGAAGCCCCTGCTCCAGCGCGCCGCCGCGGCCGTCGACGACGAAAACGTTATGGCCCTCCTCGATCTTCGGCGCGGGCATCAGCATGGTGCCGAGCATTGCCGCGAGCACCACGGCAACGGCGATCAGCCACGCGCGCGCCTCAAGGACGATCGCACCCCGCAGGATCACAGCCGCCGCGATCACCAGCAGTCCGTAGCGGAACAGGTCGTTGACCGGCAGGCCAAGCGCAGCCATCACGAGCAAAAGCGCGGCCATCCGGGGCCAAAAGCCGCTCCGTCCGCCGCTGTCGATGGATGGATTCAAGGCAAGCGAATTCAAAACAAATCCCGCGTGATTTGGCGCGACCGTATCGCCCGAAAACCGCCCTGTCGATCATCCCTTGACCGATACGCCCCTGCCGACCAGATTGCGCCCGCTTTCGCCAGCCAACAGGGAAACGACGTGATCCGCCTCGGCATCGTGGGCTGCAACTACGGACGCGCGGTCCTTCTTCCGGCGTTTCGCGCCGACCCGCGCTGCGAGGTCGTGGCGCTCGCGGGGACGAATGCCGCGCGCACGGCGGAGCTTGCCAATGAGTCCGGCATTCCGCAGGCGTTCGGCGACTGGAAGGCGATGATCGAGCAGGCCAACATCGACGCGGTCGCGATCGCGGTGCCGCCGCTGCTTCAGGCGGAAATCGCCATCGCGGCGCTCAAGCACGGCAAGGCACTGTTCTTGGAGAAGCCCGTCAGCGGAAGCGAAGCGGGACACTACGCTGTTAAGGAGCAGGCGAAGAGCAACATCCGCCCGGTGGCCGTGGATTTCGAGTTTGCAGAACTGCCGACCTGGCGTCGCGCCAAGGAACTGATCGATGCCGGGGCGCTGGGGACGCTGCGGCACGTCGTCGTCACATGGAATGTCGAGAACTACGCCACACGGATGCGTCTGAAGAACTGGAAGACGACCGGTGGCCAAGGCGGCGGCGTTGTGGGGAACCTCTGCAGCCACTCATTCTATTATCTGGAGAATTTTTGTGGCCCGATGAGAGACATCGCTGCCAACCTGTTCGGATTGCCAGATGAAGACAGAGGCAATGCCAGCGAATCCACTGCCGTCATAACCGGGAGCTTTCAGTCGGGCGCCTCCTACAGTCTGACTGTGAGCGCGGCGTCTTATCTCGGGTCCGGGCACCGGATCGAGTTTTATGGTGAGGACGGGACTCTCGTTCTGGTCAATACGACGACGGACTACATGCGCGGATTCAAACTTTTCCATGCGCGCCGCCCGGCCACGTCGCTTGAGCAGATCGAGGCGAAGGAAGAAGAAGATATACACGCGGATGGACGCATCGCGCCGGTTTCGCGACTGGCTCGACGATTCTTCGATGCCATCGAAAACGGCGGGGCAATGACCCCCGGCCTCACCGAAGGTCTCCGTGTTGATCGCTTGATTTCGTGGGCTCGTTTTTCCCATACGATCAGTGGCGAAGGCGTAATATTGGAAGATCCATGACATCATCCCGCATTCTCGTCACCGGCGGTTCCGGTTTCATCGGCTCCGGACTCGTGAAGGCCCTCGTGCGCGACGGCCATAAGGTCCGCGTGCTCGATGACAATTCGCGTGGCGCTCCGCGTCGTCTCAAGGAGGTCGAGAAGGACATCGAGTTCATCGCCGGCGACATCCGCGACGCGTCCGCTGTCGCCGCCGCGGTGCGCGGCATGGACGAGGTCCACCACCTCGCCTACGTCAACGGCACCGAGTTCTTCTACTCGCAGCCCGATCTCGTGCTCGACGTCGGCGTCAAAGGCATGGTCAACGTGATCGACGCCTGCCGCGCCGCGAATGTGCGCAAGCTGATCCTCGCCTCAAGCTCCGAGGTCTATCAGACGCCGCCCAAGGTGCCGACCGACGAGACCGCGCCGCTGATCGTGCCGGACGCCACCAACCCGCGTTACTCCTACGGCGGCGGCAAGATCATCAGCGAGTTGATGGCGATCAACTACGGCCGCAAGCACTTCGACCGCGTGCTGATCTTCCGCCCGCACAACGTCTACGGCCCCGACATGGGCTTCGAGCACGTCATCCCGCAGTTCGTGCTGCGCTTGAAGCGCCTCGCCGCGCAGCATCCGTCCGGCAAGCTGCCGTTCGAGATCCAGGGCGACGGCAGCCAGACGCGCAGCTTCTGCCACGTCGACGATCTCGTGCAGGGCGTGCTCATCATGCGCGACAAGGGCGAACACCTCGGCATCTATCACGTCGGCACCCTCGAAGAGATCACCATCGCCGACCTCGCCCGCCGCTGCGCCGCCCATTTCAAGCGCGAGATCGAGTTCGTGGTGAAGCCCGCCCCCGCCGGCGGCACCGACCGCCGCTGCCCGGACATCGGCAAGCTGGGCAAGCTCGGCTACGCCCCGAAAGTCCCGCTATCCCAGGGCCTTCCGCCGACCGCGGACTGGTACTGGGCCAACGAAAGCCTTGCGCCAAAAGCGTAATTCGGGGCATGTCCTTGCCGCTTGCCCAACGAGCGGCCAAGGAGAATTTCGTGTTCCCAACCAAAGTCGCCCGCGCCGCGGGCACCGGCGCCAGCGTCCCGGTCGAATGCTGCCAGATCTGCGGCAACCCCAAGCTCGAGACCGTGCTGTCGCTCGGCTACATGCCGCCGGTGAACCAGATGAAGCCGGTCGGCGAACCGCTGACGCAGTTGCCTTGGTTCCCGACCACACTGCTTTATTGCGACACGTGCGAGCTGGTGCAGCTCGGTCTCGCCGTCGATCCTGTCATCATCTTCCCGCCTGAGTATCCGTACACCAGCGGCATGACCAAGCTCCTGCGAGACAACTTCGCGGAGCTCTACGCCGAGTCGTCGAAGATGCTCGGCCTGACCAAGGACGACTTCTGCGTCGACATCGGCTCCAACGACGGCACGCTGATCTCGAACTATCAGAAGGGCGGCCATCGCATCCTCGGCATCGAGCCGACCGACGTGTCAAAGATCGCCAACAGCCGCGGCATCCCGACGATCCAGCGCTACTTCGGCAAGGAGGTCGCGCGCGAGGTGAAGGCGCAGCACGGCGCGGCCAAGGTCGTCACCGCCGCCAACTGCTTCGCGCACATCGAGGACGTGCACGCCATCGTCGAAGGCATCATCGAGTTGCTCGCGCCGGATGGCGTGTTCATCTCGGAGTCGCACTATCTCATCAAGCTCTTGGAAACCCTCCAGTACGACACCGTCTATCACGAGCACCTGCGTTACTACTCGGTCGGCAGCCTGAAGCATCTCCTCGAGATGCACGGGCTCGAGGTCTTCCACGCGCGTCCAATCCCCTCGCACGGCGGCTCGATCCGCGTTTACGCCGCGCGCAAGGGCACGCGCCCGGTTCAGGCCAGCGTGAAGCAGATGCTCGACGCCGAACCCAAGGGCGACGCCATGCGCAAGCGCCTCGGCGCGTTCGAGAACGACGTGATGATGTCGAAGCTGCGCCTCCATGCGCTCATCCGCGACGTGAAGGAAAAGGGCGGCCGCATCGTCGGCATCAGCGCGCCGTCGCGCGCGTCGACGCTGTTCAATTACGTCGGCCTCGACGAAGCGATCATCGATTACGTGTGCGAAATTCAAGGCTCGCTGAAGATCGGCAAGTGCATGCCCGGCACGCTCATCCCGGTCGTCGAGGAGAGCAAGATGTTCGACGACCAGCCGGAATGCGCAATCATCTTCTCCTGGCACATCGCCGACGAGCTTGCGCCGAAGTTGCGCGCGAAAGGCTACAAGGGCATGCTGGTGACGCCGCTGCCGGTGCCGAGAGTGCTTTAGCCAAGAGTGCTCAAATAAAGAGCGCCGTAGCGTTTGGGGAGTAAGACGAGCATGGCTGAGGTTTTCGTCGCCAAGGTTGCGGACTTCCCGGACGGCGACCGCCGCATCGTCCAGCACGGCGCACACGACATCGGCGTCTTCCACTGGCAGGGCGAATTCTACGCCTATGCGAATGTTTGCCTGCATCAGGGCGGCCCGGCCTGCGAAGGCCTGATCATGCACAAGGTCGAAGACGTCATCGGCACGGACAAAACCTGGCATGGCCAGAAATTCTCCGAGAAGGACGTCAATTTCGTCTGCCCATGGCACGGCTACGAGTACGATATCCGCACCGGTGAGTGCCCAGGCGACCGACGGCTCAAGCTTCGCTCCTACAAGGTTGTCCGCCGCGGTGACGACGTTTTCGTCACCATTTGAGATTGGCGCTCAAGGAACACGCCCATGGTTGATCTTCCGCTCAGCGACAACCGCCGCATGAAGGTCGACGAGTTCGACTCCGGCAAGATGCTCGCCAACGCCGCCAAGCAGGCGAAGATGCGCGGCTACGACAAGTTCCCGATCGTCGACGTCGACTCGCACCATTACGAACTGGAGTCCTTCGACCAAATTCTGGAATACATGGACGACCCTGTCCTTAAGCAGCTCGCCCAGATGGCGAACTCCGGCAACTCCAAGGGCGTCGGTGTGATGCCCGGCGGCGTCGGCTATCAGGACATGGGCGGCCGCGTCACGCGCTACCCGCTGCGCCGGATCGAGAAGACCGAGCCCGGCGTGCATCGCGACGTGTCGCTGACGCGGCGCTGGATGGACGCGATGGGCATCGACATCGCGGTGCTGTTCCCCTCGCCCATGCTTCAACTCGGCCTGCATCCGCAGGTCGAAGTCGAGGTCGCGCTGTCACGGGCCTACAACAAATGGCTCTGCGAGCGCGTGCTTGAGGAAGAATCCCGCATCCGCTCGATGATCTATCTGCCGTTCAACGATCCCGACGCCAGCTACCGCATGGTCAAGGAGTTCGCCGGCAAGAAGGGCGTCTGCGGCTTCATGGTGACGTCGGCGCGCTTCAAGCCGGTCCACGACAACGCCTATATGAAGATCTACGCGCTATTGGAGGAGATGAATCTCCCGCTCGCATTCCACGCCGGCTATAACTGGAACGAACAGTCGATGACGCAGATGAACAAGTTCATCTCGGTTCACGCCATCGGCTTCGTGTTCTACAACATGATCCACATGACCAACTGGGTCATCAACGGCATGGGCGAGCGCTTCCCCAAGCTGAAGGTGCTTTGGATCGAAAGCGGCCTCGCGTGGCTGCCGTTCATGATCCAGCGCCTCGACAACGAATATCTGATGCGCTCGTCGGAATGCCCGCAACTCAAGAAGCTGCCGGGCGAATACATCACCGACATGTATTACACGTCGCAGCCGATGGAGATTCCACGCGACATGAGCCTGCTCGAGGCGACCTTCAAGTGCATCAAGGCCGAGAGTCAGTTGCTCTACTCCTCGGATTATCCGCACTGGGACTTCGACCTGCCCTCGACGATCTACGACTTGCCGTTCCTGAAAGAGAAAGCCAAACGCGACATCCTCGGCGGCAATGCACTCAAGGTCTTCAACATCGACATGGGCGGGAACAAGCTCGCCAAAGTCGCGTAGCGCGGCGGTTCGGGATCGGCGTGTGACATGAGCGCCAAACCCATCATCATCGTCGGCGGCGGGCCCGTCGGGATGATGTTGGCGTTGAACCTGGCCGCGCTCGGCACGCGCAGCATCCTGATCAACTCGCAGACGAAGCCGCGCTGGCATCCGAAAGGCTCCACGCAGAACTCGCGAACGATGGAGCACTACCGGCGGCTCGGCATCGTCGACTCGATCCGCTCCACCGGCCTGCCGAAAAGCCTTCCGACCGACGTCACCTATTTCACCCGGCTCTCCGGCTATGAACTCGCGCGCCTGCAAATGCCATCCGAGCAGGACAAGCTCGCCGCGCGCGACCGCGCATCCGCCGACGATCAGGTGGTCGAGCCGATCTTCCGCTGCAACCAGATGCATGCCGAGGCGCGCATCTTCGAGCACGTGCAAGCCTGCCCGCTGATCGACAAGCGCTACGGCTGGGATTGCGTCGCCTGGAGCGAGCAGCCGGACGGCGTCACCGCGGAGATCGTCGAAACCGAAACCAGCCAGCGCGAGATCGTCCGCGGCGCTTATCTCGCGGGCTGCGACGGCGGCCACGGCATCGTGCGCCGTCAACTCGGCGTCGGCTATCTCGGCGAGACGCCGACCATCCAGCCTTATCTTGGCGGGCCGATGGTCTCGACCTACTTGCGCGCACCCGAGCTTGCCTCCATCGCCGGGACCAACTGCTGGCAATACTGGATCGTGAACCACGACGTGCGCTCCAACATCGTTGCGGTCGACGGCAAGACCGAGTTCCTGTTCAGCACGCGCCTCGAGCGCCCCGATCAGACGCCTGACGACGCGACAATCGCCGCGGCGTTCCGCGCCAGCATCGGACGCGACATCAAGACCGAATTCATCGCCCACGCCACATGGACCGCGGGCCAGGCCTTCGTCGCCGAGCGGTTCGGCCAGGGCCGCGCCTGGATGGCGGGCGACAGTGTGCATCTGTTCACACCGACCGGCGGCTTCGGCATGAACACCGGCGTCGATGACGCCGCCAACCTCGCCTGGAAGCTCGCAGGCTTGGCGCAAGGCTGGGGCGGCCCGAAGCTCGCCGAAAGCTACGAGACCGAGCGCCGCCCGATTGCTTTCCGCAACACCGGCGCGTCGAAGCGACTCGCCCGCAACGTCGGCGCGACGCCGGTCAGCATTGATATCAACGATGACACACCCGCAGGCGTCGAAGCACGCAAGAAGGCGCACGACTATCTCAGCGGCGGCGGTCCCGAGTTCGCCTCGCTCGGCGTGCAACTCGGCGCACGCTACGACACCTCCCCCATCGTCATTCCCGACGGCGCCCCGCCTGCCGATGACCTGTTCGACTACAGACCGAACGGCGCGCCCGGCGGCCGTGCGCCGCATGTCTGGATCGGCGAAGGCCGCGGCATCGGCGACTCGATCTACGACCGTTTCGCGCACGGCTTCACCGTGCTTCGTCTCGGCAAAACGCCGCAGAACGTGGACGCCTTCGTCGCTTCATTCAAAGCGCGCGGCATTCCGATGGCCGTGCTTGATGTTCCGAATTCAGTCGCCCGCGATCTTTACGAGCGCGACATCGCGATCATCCGCCCGGATCATCACATCGCCTGGCGTGGGAACGATTGCCCACCAGATGCAGACAAGGTCGTCGGACAAATCGTCGGCCACTGAGAATAAAACGGGGAGGAATAGATGAAGAAAGGCTTCGTATCATTCGCGGCCACGATATTGCTCGCCTGCGCCACGCCGGTTTCCGCGCAACAGGTTTCGCATCGCCCTATCCGTATTGTCGTGCCGTTCGAAGCCGGCGGCGCGATGGACATCATCATGCGCGTCGTCAGCAAGCAGGTGACCGATAAGGGCGGCCCGCAGATCGTCGTCGAGAACAAGACCGGCGCGGGCGGCGCCATCGGCGTCATGTCGGTGAAGGACGCAGCCCCCGACGGCACCACGCTCGTTCAGGTGTCGAGCAGCACGCATGTGCTCAACCCGCACACGTCGAACATCCCCTACGACCCGGTAAAGGACTTCCAGCCGATCGTCATGCTGGTGAAGGTGCCGACCATCCTCGCCGTGCCGGCCAGTTCGCCCGCGAAGACATTCACCGAGTTCGTGGACTACGCGAAGAGGAAGCCGGACGGCCTCACCTATGGCTCCGCCGGCGTCGGCTCCGCGCCGCACATCACCGGCGCGCTGCTGGAGAAATCGCTCGGCGTGCGGATGACCCACGTGCCCTATCGCGGCATGGCTGGCGCGATGACCGACGTGATCGGTGGCCGCCTCGATTTTGTTTACAGCAGCATTCCCTCGATCGGCGGCGCAGCAGCCGACGGCCAGATCCGGCTGCTCGCCGTCGCCGGCAAGGAGCGCATCAAGGCCTATCCCGAGCTTCCGTCGATGAAGGACGTCGGCCATCCGGATGTGGACGTCGATCTCTGGTTCGGCGTGATGGCGCCGATCGGCACCGACGCCGCGACCGTGAAGGCGCTCAACGAGATGTTCACGCAGGCCACCAATGCGCCTGAGCTGACGGAGCGATTCAAGCAACTGGGCGTCGAAATCGCGACGGGCTCGCCCGCACAATTCAAACAGGCCATCGAAGGAGACAACGCTCGCCTGGGCCCCTTCGTGAAAGAACTGACGGCGAGGAAATAGCGATCAGCGCGGCGGCGCCATCGGCTGGTGTTGCGAGAGCTTGGCGAGCGCCGCCTGCCGCGCGCTTTCCCGGCGCATATACGCGGCGACGTATTCGGGTGTGTTGTCGGCCGGCACCGTCATGCCGAGTTCCGCCATCCGCTGCTTGAACGTCTCGGATTGAACGGCTTCGTTGAGCTGCTTGTTGAGGAAAGCGATGACCGGCGCCGGCGTCTTGGCGGGCGCGGCCAGCCCGACAAAGCCGCGGTGATCGAAGTTGGGATAACCGAGCTCTTCCATCGTCGGCACGTCGGGCCACGCAGCGATCCGCTTTGAGCTTGCAACCGCGAGCGCGCGGAGCTTGCCGTCATCCACCAGGGGCTTGGCCTGCGAGTAGTAGGCGAAGGCCCCCTGAATTCCGCCTCCGGTCACGTTGCGCACCGCTTCGCCGGAGCCGCGATAGGGCACGCCCACGATGTCGGTCTTGGCCAGCGCGTTGAGCTGGGCGAGCGCGATCGCCGGCGATGTCGCGAGACCTGACGTGCCGAAGCTGAATGTCTTCGGTTTCGCCTTCGCGGCCTCGATAAGCTCGACCAGCGACTTGTACGGCAAATTGGCGTCGATGATGAGCACCAGCGGCGGGCCTTCGACGATCATCCCGATCATCGAGAAATCGTCGATCGCATTGTAGGCCACCGGCATGTAGTGAAGGTTCTGCACGTCTGCGACCGAGTTGGCGAACAGCGTGTATCCGTTCGGCTCCGCACGCACCGCGATGCCGCCCCCAATGGTGCCCGAGCCGCCGGGCTTGTTCTCGATGACGAAGTTCTGGCCGGTCCGCTCTTGCATCATCGTGACGGCGAGGCGCACCGGGACATCGGTCAGGCCACCCGCCGCGAATGGCACGATCACGGAGATCGGCCGACTCGGGTAGTTCTGCGCTTGCAGGCTTGCGGTCGAGCCCGCGAAGGCCGCAAACGCCCCGAGCAGAAGGCGAAGACAAAGCCGCACACGAGACATGATGTTTCGCTCCCGTCGATGAGATCGCGCCGATGCTAGCGCAGGCTGCCGTGGCATGAGAACGCTGCATGACGTGCGCCAATTGGCGCACATGCCATTTCAAAGCGCGCTCGTTGAGCGCCTACCAAACAGAGAAGACCGGCATTCACACCACCCATTGGCGCTTCCCCACACCAGATTCGAATGCGACAGTCCGTGACTTCGCAACGACTCTCACGGTCATGAATCGAGATCAGCGCAGCGCCCGGATTGGAGTCTTGGAGACCGCGGCACCCGATCCGCAGCGTCTCGCGCTCTGGGAGCTGTTTCAGCGCTGCTTGAAGGAGCTTGGCAACACCAACACGGCCTATGAATTCCGCTGGGCGCAAGGACGCACCGAGCGGCTCGCGCCACTGGCCGACGAGCTGATCCGTCTTGGCGTCGACGTGATGGTGACAGCCGGTACGCCAGCCGCCGCCGCTGCGAGCCGTGCCACCGCCGTCATTCCCGTTGTCATGGCGACCGGCGTCGCCCTCGGCACGCAACTTACGGACGGCGCGGGCAAGCCGAACGCGAATGTCACGGGCATCAGCGATCTGCCGCCCGGCGTCAGTGAGAAGCGGCTGGCGCTGTTACAAACGATGATCGGACAAGGCGCCCCGCTCGCCCTCCTCTGCGACCGCGGCAATCCGTCGTCGCCGCTTGCGCTCAGCGAAACTCAGAAGGCCGCGCAGCCGCTCGGCATCGCCGTGAAGGACTATTGGATCACTTCCGCCGACGAATTCGGCAAGGTGCTCGCGGCGATGAAGGCGGACGGCCTCCGCGGCTTCGTCGTCGCGCCAGGCGGGCTATTCTTCGCGCAGCGCGAGGCGCTGGGCGAGATCGCCATCGCGAACGGCCTCGCCACGATCGCTCCGCGCCGCGAGTACACCGAGTCCGGCTGCCTGATGACCTACGGCGCGCCGATTCACGAGAACTACCGGCAGGCGGCAAGTTACGTGAGCCGGATCCTGCGCGGCGTGAAGCCTGCGGACCTGCCGGTCGATGAGCCGACCGAGTTCGATTTCGTGATCAACATGACGACGGCGAAGGCGCTGAAGCTCGTGGTGCCGCCGGAGTTGCTGGCGAAGGCCGACACGATCGGCTGATTTCGTCCGCTGTCATCAAACACACCGCTATCGTCCCCGCTTTCGCGGGGACCCATAACCACCACTTTTTGTATCTGTGAAGCAGAGCTGGATCCCCGCTTTCGCGGGGATGATAGCGGAGTGTATTGCGCGAGCAAAGAACTCGACTGTCATCGCCGGGCATAGCCGTTCGAAGAACGGCGTCGCTTCGCTCGCCTATGTCCCGGCGATCCCGCTTAGGCGGGCACCGTGCCTCCCTAAGCGAGATGCCCGGGCCAAGCCCGGGCATGACGGCGGTATGTGTGGCGGGCTTCTGAAAAAATCGCGCCGCACCCCTTGACTGAATTCCTACTGTATATAATCCTATATACGTCCGGTCCAACCGAGGGCGCTGTCATGAGGCGTCATTTCAGCGGGACCGGATGCGGCT
>BFBZ01000008.1_pt48 | contig 26015 bp, 10 predicted proteins | sample 1888401 | NCBI WGS metagenome assembly BFBZ01 (sample SAMD00112614, study PRJDB3348) | symbiont metagenome | host: Chara braunii
GATCGAAGCGGTTCATCACCTTGGTATTGCGCGCGGGCGTGTTGGTCATGGCTGATCTCACTTGTCGAAGGTCTTGCCGCCGGTCAACAGCGGAGAGAGGATCAGCGCCACCGGCGCCTGGGTGGTGATCGCCTGCTTGATCGAACGGTCGGCGATGAATTCGAACTCGTCGAGCCGGGTGATGGTGTGGTGCTCCATCGCCAGCGAATCCAGCACCGGGCGCATGGTGCGGCAGACCAGTGCCTGGCCGTAATTGAACTCGCCGAGCGTGCCGCGCTCGGAGACGAACATGATCAGCGGGATCTGGTAGGGCACTGCGAGCGAGGCCAGCACGTTGGCGAGCGTGGCAAAGCCAGAGGTCTGCATCAGCACCGCCCCGCGCGTGCCGGCCATCCAGGCACCGGAAACGATGCCGACGGCCTCTTCCTCGCGCGCGGTCGGAAACGTCGTGAAATAGGGGTCGGCGTGCAGGTTCTTGATCAGCGTGGTCAGCACACGATCGGGCACATAGGGCACTAGCTTGACCTCGTTCCGCTTCAAGGTCTCCAGCACGATGCCGTGCCAGGTGGTCGCCGACTTTTGGGACGAGGCTTGTTCCGCGGCCGCCATCCTGTTCTCCCTCTCGCGCGACGCTGATGTTCGCTTGCGCATCGAAACTTGACGCGGTGCCTGTGATTGTCAACATGCCGTGGTCGCAACGCGATCTGCGGAATTCGGCCATCGCTGTGCCGAACCGGCGTACGATACAGGCGGTAACGACAAAAGGGACGGAACGATCAAGGGACGGGAGGCGTCGATGGCCGGATGGGTCTGGCGGACCGCCATTGCGGCAGCGGCCGTGCTTGCGGCCGGCCTTGCGTCCGCGCAGCCATACCCGGCAAAGGCCGTTCACATCCTCGTTCCCTATCCGCCCGGCGGCGGCGTCGACGTGCTGACGCGCACGCTGGCCGAAGCCGTGTCGAAAACCTGGACGCAATCGATCGTGGTCGAGAACCGGCCCGGCGCCGGTGGGGTGATCGCCTCGCAGGCGATCGCGACCTCGGCGCCCGACGGGTACAATTTGATCATGGTGGCGAGCGGGCATGCCACCAATCCGTTCCTCTATCCGAAGCTGCCTTACGACACGTTCAAGGATTTCTCGCCGATCTCGCTGCTGGCATCGTCGCCCAACGTGCTGCTGGTCCGCGCGGACTCGCCGTTCAAGTCGGTCGGCGACGTCATCGCTGCGGCGAAGGCCAAACCGGGCAGCCTGTCGTTCGCCCATGCCGGCAACGGCACCTCGACCCATCTGGCCGGCGAACTGCTGAATAGCCTCGCCAAGATCGATCTCCGGGCGATCCCCTACAAGGGCGGCGCACCGGCGATCAACGACCTGCTCGGCGGGCAGATTCCGATGTCGTTCAACAACGGGCCGGAATCGGTCGGGCAGTTGCAGGCCGGCACGGTCCGCGCGCTTGCGGTGACGACGGCGTCGCGCGCGCCGTTTCTGCCAGATGTGCCGAGCATGTCGGAGACCGTGCCGGGTTACGACACCGAGGTGTGGTGGGGCCTGCTCGGACCGGGCAACATGCCCGCCGATCTGGTGGCAAGGATCTCGCGCGATTTCGTCGCGGCGGTGAACACCGATGATGTGAAGGAGCGGCTCGGCAAGCTCGGCGCAATCTCGATCGGCTCCACACCGGACCAGTTCGCGGCCAAGATCAGGGCCGACTACGACAAATGGGGGCCGATCATCAAGGCCGCCGGGATGAGGGCGGAATAGCAGATGGCCGCGTCAGAGAGTCCCGCCTGCCTGCCGCCGCGCCCGGTGACGGTTCCGCGCGAGACGTTGCCGGCGAAGGCCTGCGACACCCACGCGCATGTGTTCGGTCCGGCTGACCGCTTCCCCTATGCCGGTGATCGCAGCTACACGCCGCCCGATGCGCCGCTCGCCAGCTATCTCGGGATGCTCGATGCGCTCGGCTTCGCGCGCGGCGTGCTGGTGCAGGGCAGCGCGCATGGCCGCGACAATTCGGCGATGCTGGATGCGTTGCAGCGTGAGCCCGCGCGGCTGCGCGGCGTCGCGGTGGCGGACGCCGATGTGGCGGCGGGGACGCTGCGGCAATGGCACGTGCTCGGTGTGCGCGGCCTGCGCTTCAACCACTTCTTCCGCGGCGGGCAGTTGCACTATCGCGGCGGCATTCCGCTCGGTGTCGCCGGGACGCACGCGCCTGTGATGGCCGAATTGGGCTGGCATCTGCAGCTCTGGATCGACGTGAAGGATCTGCCCGATACGATCCCGGCGCTGAAGGCGCTGGGCCCGCCGGTGGTGGTCGATCACATGGGCCGCACCGATGCGCGCGCCGGCATCAACACCGCGGGCTTTCAGAGCCTGCTGCGCGCGGTCGGCGAGGGCTGGTGCTGGGCCAAGCTCTCGGGCGCACATCGCCTCAGCATTCAGGCGCCCGAGTATCCCGATGCGCGGCCGTTCCACGAGGCGCTGGTATCTGCCAATCCTGAAAGGCTGGTGTGGGGCGGCGACTGGCCGCACCCGCGGGTCGAGGGCGAAATGCCCGATGCCGGCCATCTGCTCGACTTGTTCTACGAATGGACCCCGGACGCCGCGACCCGTCACCGCATCCTCGTCGACAATCCCGCAAAACTCTATGGCTTCCCCAACTGAGAGCTGCTCGAAGACATGACCGTCAACAACAAGCGCGTGTTCTACGTCAAATACCTCGCCCACGAGATCTATGCCGATATCCTGAAGAAGCGGCCGGATGTCCGGCTCGATCGTCTGGAGAACGACACGCCGGAGGCGACATTCGCGCCCGTGCTTGCCGATGCGCATGCCTATCAGATCGGCGCGGCGCGCGACGAGCTGGCGCCGCATTTCCATGCCCATGCCGAGYTGCTGAAGCGGGCGCCGAACCTTTTGATCGTGTCCTCGAACGGCGCCGGCTTCGATCCCGTCGACGTCGAGGCCTGCACGGCGGCGGGCGTGCTGGTGGTCAATCAGTCCGGCGGCAACGCCAACTCGGTCGCCGAGCACGCGCTCGGCATGATGCTGACGCTTTCGAAGCGGATCATCCAGTCCGACCGCAGGCTGCGGCGCGAGGCCAATGTCAACCGCAACGATCTGATCGGCAACGAGCTGAGGGAGAAGACCGTCGGCATCGTCGGCCTCGGCAATGTCGGCCGCCGCATCGCCGAGCTGTGCAAGGGCCTGCTGCACATGAAGGTGATCGCCTACGATCCATATCTGACAGCGGACGAGATGGCGAAGCGGGGCGGCGAGAAGGTCGAGCTCGACGATCTGCTGCGCCGCGCCGACTTCGTCTCGATCTCCTGTCCGCTGGACAGCAAGAGCCGGGGCATGATCGGCGCGCGCGAATTCGGGCTGATGCAGCCGCATGCCTACTTCATCACCACCGCGCGCGGCTTTATCCATAATGAGAAGGCGCTGGAAGAGGCGCTGCGCGAAAAACGCATCGCGGGAGCCGGTCTCGACGTCTGGGCCAAGGAGCCGCCGCCGCCGGATCATCCGCTGCTGCAGTTCGACAATGTGCTGGCGAGCCCGCACACGGCAGGCGTCACCCGCGAGGCCCGCATCAATATGGGCCGGATCGCCGCCGAGCAGATCCTCGACGCGCTCGACGGCAAGCGCCCGCCGCGCATCATCAATCCCGAGGTCTGGCCGGTGTATGCGAGGCGGTTCGAGAAGGCGTTCGGGTTCTTGCCGGGGTAGGTCGACCGTCATTGCTGGCCGCCCCCCGAGGTCCCCTTGGGGCTGCAGCAGCGCGCCCGGCCAAAAAGATCGAAAACAACCCCATGCAAAGCGGCTGGCGGCTGTCGCGTTCGGTCAGGTGCCTTGACGCGTCGGGCAACTCAGCGGTACATTTCCAATATTCCGAAATCGTGAAATGGGCGGCCTTGCAGGCGAGGATGCCGCGAAGGGGAGGCAATCCGCCGGTGCATCCCTGACGCGGATGGCGAGCCGTGCGCGTGCTGCGGCGGCCAAAAACAGCGGAGAAAATCTCCTTCGTCGGAGACCCGATCGGGACAACAAACCCACTGCCAAACTATCGTTCGGCAGTGTGGCCGTTGTTATTTCCCCTGAGATATCGACGACTTAGCCCAAAATCGCCATCTTCCTTTTGTGCCCGACCATTCCGGGCACGGAAGGAAGATGTGTCATGCGACAGGTCCAGTCATTGCTTCGCAACGCGCCCGCCAGGATCGGCCGCCGTCTTGCGCAGATCGTCGCGATCGCTGCCGCCAGCCTGCCGCAGGCCGGCGCGTAGATTCTTGTCTTGACGCGTTTTTGTCACGCGAACCGGTATCCGCTTCGCTCGAAAACGCTCCAAGTTTTCCCCGCTGCAATGCGGCGCTCGTGTCGAATTAACTCAGTCCTATCCCGCGTCAGTGCTAGCTTGTGATCCTCAGGCTCTGCCGAAATAGCAGGGAGGGCTTCCATGTCACGCTTCGTCGTTCACTTCATGAAGGACGTGCTCGGCGGCAACGGCCGCCAGCGCGAGGTCTGCCAGGGCGCGCTCGAGATCGACGCCGTGAGCGAAGGCCAGGCCACCGAGATGGCCAAGCTCCAATTTTGTCAGGCACAATCGCTGTGCGACTGGTCACTGCATGCCGACCGCATCCGGATCGAGGCGGCCGACTTGTAAATGACCTGACGCCTCACTCCGGCAGGATGCGCACCGCGCCCTTGGCGGCGCTGCTCGCGAATGCCGCGTAGGCCTTCAGCGCGGTGGAGACGGCGCGCTTGCGCGGCGCGGCCGGCTTCCACGCCGCGCTGCCCTTGGCTTCCATCGCCGCGCGACGACGCTTCAACTCGGCATCGTCGACCTTCAGATCGACCTTGCGGTTCGGGATGTCGAACTCGATGATATCGCCTTCCTCGACGAGTCCGATCAGACCGCCTTCGGCGGCTTCCGGCGAGACGTGGCCGATCGACAGGCCCGATGAACCGCCCGAGAAGCGGCCGTCGGTGATCAGCGCGCAGGCCTTTCCGAGCCCCTTCGACTTCAGATAGCTGGTCGGGTAGAGCATCTCCTGCATGCCCGGACCACCGCGCGGACCCTCATAGCGGATCAGCACCACGTCGCCGGCCTTCACCTTGTTGGTGAGGATGGCGTCGACCGACGCGTCCTGGCTCTCGAAGATGCGGGCAGGGCCGGAGAACTTCAAAATGCTCTGGTCGACGCCAGCGGTCTTCACGATGCAGCCTTCTTCCGCAAGATTGCCGAACAGCACGGCGAGGCCGCCGTCCTTGGAATAGGCATGGGCGGCGTTGCGGATGACGCCGTTCTCGCGGTCGACGTCGACCTCATCGAAGCGGCTGTTCTGGCTGAAGGCCTGCTGGGTCGGCACGTTGCCCGGTGCGGCGCAGTAGAAGTTGCGCACCTTGTCGCTTGATGTCCGCACCACGTCCCAGCGGTTCAGCGCGTCGTCGAGCGTCGTGCTGTGCACGGTCGGGCCGTCGGTCGTGAGCAGCTTGGCGCGGTCGAGCTCGCCGAGGATCGCCATGATGCCGCCGGCGTGGTGCACGTCCTCCATGTGGACGTCCTGCACCGAGGGCGCGACCTTGCAGAGCACGGGCACTTTTCGGGAAAGCCGGTCGATGTCGTTCATCGTGAACGGCACCTCGCCCTCGCGCGCGGCGGCGAGCAGATGCAGTACGGTGTTGGTCGAGCCGCCCATCGCGATGTCGAGCGTCATCGCGTTCTCGAACGACTTGAAGTTCGCGATGTTGCGCGGCAGCACCTTGGCGTCGTCCTGCTCGTAATAGCGGCGGGCGAGATCGACGATCAGATGGCCGGCCTCGACGAACAGGCTCTTGCGGTCGGCATGGGTCGCCAGCACCGAGCCATTGCCGGGCAGCGCCAGGCCGAGCGCCTCGGTCAGGCAGTTCATCGAATTCGCGGTGAACATGCCGGAGCAGGAGCCGCAGGTCGGGCAGGCCGAGCGCTCGATCGCCTCGACCTCTTCGTCCGACACGTTGGAGTCGGCGGCCGCCACCATGGCGTCGATCAGGTCCACCGCGCGCTTCTTGCCCTTGAGCAGGATCTTGCCTGATTCCATCGGACCGCCCGAGACGAACACGGTCGGGATGTTGAGGCGCAGCGTCGCCATCAGCATGCCGGGCGTGATCTTGTCGCAGTTGGAGATGCAGACCATTGCGTCGGCGCAATGCGCGTTGACCATGTATTCGACGCTGTCGGCGATCAGTTCGCGCGAGGGCAGGCTGTAGAGCATGCCGTCATGGCCCATCGCGATGCCGTCGTCGACCGCAATGGTGTTGAACTCCTTCGCCACGCCGCCGGCCTTTTCGATCTCGCGCGCGACCAGCTGGCCGAGATTCTGAAGGTGGACGTGGCCGGGCACGAACTGGGTGAAGGAATTGACCACCGCGATGATCGGCTTGCCGAAATCCTCGTTCTTCATGCCGGTGGCGCGCCAGAGGCCGCGAGCACCCGCCATGTTGCGGCCGTGGGTGGTGGTGCGGGAGCGATAGGCGGGCATCATAAATCCTTGGGCTATGGGCATTTTTTAAGGGAGATAGCGGTCCTTATGCCCGCCCGTGGGGGCGGATTCAAGCGCGGAACCGCATGGCTGAACCCCGCAATTCGGGCAATGCCGCGCGCTCGGCTTGATCTCGGTTGGTCAGGTGCATTAGGTGGACGCGCCGGCGAGCCGGACGAAGCACGACGAACAAGAAACGACGAAGAACAAGGGAGTGAAGACGTGGCAAGGCTGCCCCTGATTGATCCGGACACGACCAGCGGCGACATCCGCGCGGCGTTCGACCGCATGCCGGTCAAGCTCAACATCTTCCGCATGATGGCCCATGCCGAGGCCAATGCGTTGCCTGTGATGCGGCTCGGCAATTCGATCCTGCACAAGCAGAAGCTCTCCGCGGTCAACCGCGAACTGCTGATCCTGCAGGCCGCGCAGCTCGAGGGCGGCGCCTATGAATGGCGGCAGCACGTGCCGATCGCGCTCGGCGTCGGTGTCACCCAGGCGCAGATCGATGCCGTCGAGCGCGGCCGTTACGACGATGCTGCGCTCAACGCCGCCGAGCGCGCGCTGCTTACGTTCGGCCGCGAGGTGGTTGAGAAGGTGCGGGTCGGCGATGCCGCCTTCGCCGACGTTCGCAAGCATTTCAGCAACCAGGAGATCGTCGAGGCGATCGTGGCGCTCGGCTTCTACATGATGATGGCGCGGCTGACCGAGGCGACCGAGACCGATCTCGATCCAGCCGCCGGCATGGCGGTCTATGAAGGCGGCAAGAAGCGGGGTTGATGGGATGTCGGAGACTTCGCAAGAGACTCGGCAAGATTCGCGGCCGGAGCGCTATATCCGTCCGCTCAGCGCGGAATCATCCGGCGCCGCGCCGGGCAGGGGACGCCTCCAGGGCCGCCGCATCCTGGTGGTCGGCGGCGGCCAGCGGGTGTTCGACGCCGCGACCGACCCGATCGGCAATGGCCGCGCCATGAGCCTGTTGTTCGCGCGCGAGGGCGCGCAGGTCGCGGTCGCCGATCTCAACCTTGCCTCCGCCGAGGATACGGTCGCGCGCATCGCCAGTGAGGGCGGCCGCGGTTCCGCGATCGCCGCCGACGTCACCAAGGAGGCCGATGTCATCAGCATGATTGATGAAGCTCATCACGCAATGGGCGGGCTCGACGGCATGGTGCTGAACATCGGCACCTTCGGCAAGACCGGGCTCGACAATGTCAGCGCCGAGGAATGGAACCGGATCTACGACGTCAATGTCCGCGGCCCGATGCTGTGCTGCCGCGCGGCGTTGCCGAAATTCGACGACGGTGGCTCGATCGTCTTCATCTCCTCGATCGCGGCGCTGAAGGCTGGATCGCAGATGGCGGTCTATGATTCCTCCAAGGCGGCGCTCGGCGGCTTGATGCGCAACATCGCGCATACCGGCGCGCGCCGCGGCATCCGCGCCAACCTGGTCTATCCCGGGCTGGTCGACACGCCGAACGGCCGCGAGGCCGGTGCCGGCCGGCCGTCGCGCGGCAAGAGCCACGTTCCGTTCGGCCGCCAGGCGACCGCGTGGGAAATCGCCTACGCCGTGCTGTTCTTCATGTCGGACGAAAGCGTCTACGTCACCGCGCAGACGCTGGCGGTGGATAGCGGACTGAGCGGCCTCTAGAGCGTTCTGCGTTCCGATTGCATCGGAATGGAGTTCCGGATTCTTGTTCTGACGCGTTACCGGTTCGGCTTGCCCATCGAACCTCCGTGTTAGTTTTTCTCACAGCATGCGCGAGTTCTTGCAGGTTGTCCGGTCCGGGCGTTGCAGATAAGTCGAGGCGTGGACGCGGTCTGAACAGGAGACGGACAACATGGCGGGCGGTACGAGCGTTCGGACTGGCCAGTGTCATTGCGGCGCGGTGCGCTTCGAGGTGACGCTCAGCGATGGCTTCGATTCGATCCGCCGTTGCACCTGCTCCTACTGCCGCATGCGCGGCGCCGTCGTCGCCATGGCGGAAATGGGTGGGATCAAGTTCCTGCAGGGCGAGGACGCGCTGACGAGCTACCGCTTCCACACCGGATCGGCGCAGCACTTCTTTTGCTCCCGTTGCGGGATCTACACGCATCATCAACGGCGATCCGACCAGAGCCTCTATGCCGTCAACGTGGCTTGCCTGGACGGGGTGAGCCCGTTCGATTTCGCCGCGGTGCCGGTCATGGATGGCGTCAACCACACCAACGACACCGGCAAGCCAACGCGGCGAGCGGGCACGCTGCGCTTCATCCCGGCCGACTAGCCATCGCCATTCGCCTGATTACTCGGCGGCGAGACTGGTCGGGATCGGGACGCCCACCCTCGGACGCGCCTTCGCAGCACGCTGGTTCTTCTTGCTGAAGCGGCTGCCGGCCAGCAATCCGGCAGCGGCGCGCAGTTGCTCGCGCAGCCATTGATTGGTGGTGTCACCCTCGGCGGTGGCATGCCAGTAGAGATAATTGACGTGGGGGCTGATCGGGAACGGGCAGGGGAAGCACTGCAGCAGCCCGGGGTCTTCCAGCACCGAGGCGGCGCTTTCCGACGCCGTCAGCAGCATGTTGCTGCGGCTCACCACGTGGCAGGCGGTGGCGAAATTCTGGCAGGTCAGGCGAACGGTGCGCTTGAGGCCAAGGCGCTGGAACTGGAAATCCTCGAACGACAGGCCGCTGCGCCGCGACGTCACGCAGACATGTTCCATGCGCAGATATGCCTTCTTGTCGAGCCGTGCACGGAGCTCGGGGTGGCCGCGCCGGGCGAACACCGCGATATGCTCGGTCAGGATCTGCTCGCGCCGCACCTCCGTCGAGAGCGGCAGCAGCGTGTCGATCGCCACATCCAGCGTACCGGCGGCGAGTTCCCGCTCCAGATTGTTGCGCTCGCAGCGCACCGTGGCGATCTCGACCAGCGGCGCCACGGCGCTGATGCGGTTCACCAGCGCGCTCAGTATCGGCGCTGTCTCTTATACACGCCTAGATGTGTATAAGAGACAGGACATGTTCCATGCGCAGATATGCCTTCTTGTCGAGCCGTGCACGGAGCTCGGGGTGGCCGCGCCGGGCGAACACCGCGATATGCTCGGTCAGGATCTGCTCGCGCCGCACCTCCGTCGAGAGCGGCAGCAGCGTGTCGATCGCCACATCCAGCGTACCGGCGGCGAGTTCCCGCTCCAGATTGTTGCGCTCGCAGCGCACCGTGGCGATCTCGACCAGCGGCGCCACGGCGCTGATGCGGTTCACCAGCGCGCTCAGTATCGGCGCTGTCTCTTATACACGCCTAGATGTGTATAAGAGACAGGACATGTTCCATGCGCAGATATGCCTTCTTGTCGAGCCGTGCACGGAGCTCGGGGTGGCCGCGCCGGGCGAACACCGCGATATGCTCGGTCAGGATCTGCTCGCGCCGCACCTCCGTCGAGAGCGGCAGCAGCGTGTCGATCGCCACATCCAGCGTACCGGCGGCGAGTTCCCGCTCCAGATTGTTGCGCTCGCAGCGCACCGTGGCGATCTCGACCAGCGGCGCCACGGCGCTGATGCGGTTCACCAGCGCGCTCAGTATCGGCGCTGTCTCTTATACACGCCTAGATGTGTATAAGAGACAGGACATGTTCCATGCGCAGATATGCCTTCTTGTCGAGCCGTGCACGGAGCTCGGGGTGGCCGCGCCGGGCGAACACCGCGATATGCTCGGTCAGGATCTGCTCGCGCCGCACCTCCGTCGAGAGCGGCAGCAGCGTGTCGATCGCCACATCCAGCGTACCGGCGGCGAGTTCCCGCTCCAGATTGTTGCGCTCGCAGCGCACCGTGGCGATCTCGACCAGCGGCGCCACGGCGCTGATGCGGTTCACCAGCGCGCTCAGTATCGGCGCTGTCTCTTATACACGCCTAGATGTGTATAAGAGACAGGACATGTTCCATGCGCAGATATGCCTTCTTGTCGAGCCGTGCACGGAGCTCGGGGTGGCCGCGCCGGGCGAACACCGCGATATGCTCGGTCAGGATCTGCTCGCGCCGCACCTCCGTCGAGAGCGGCAGCAGCGTGTCGATCGCCACATCCAGCGTACCGGCGGCGAGTTCCCGCTCCAGATTGTTGCGCTCGCAGCGCACCGTGGCGATCTCGACCAGCGGCGCCACGGCGCTGATGCGGTTCACCAGCGCGCTCAGTATCGGCGCTGTCTCTTATACACGCCTAGATGTGTATAAGAGACAGGACATGTTCCATGCGCAGATATGCCTTCTTGTCGAGCCGTGCACGGAGCTCGGGGTGGCCGCGCCGGGCGAACACCGCGATATGCTCGGTCAGGATCTGCTCGCGCCGCACCTCCGTCGAGAGCGGCAGCAGCGTGTCGATCGCCACATCCAGCGTACCGGCGGCGAGTTCCCGCTCCAGATTGTTGCGCTCGCAGCGCACCGTGGCGATCTCGACCAGCGGCGCCACGGCGCTGATGCGGTTCACCAGCGCGCTCAGTATCGGCGCTGTCTCTTATACACGCCTAGATGTGTATAAGAGACAGGACATGTTCCATGCGCAGATATGCCTTCTTGTCGAGCCGTGCACGGAGCTCGGGGTGGCCGCGCCGGGCGAACACCGCGATATGCTCGGTCAGGATCTGCTCGCGCCGCACCTCCGTCGAGAGCGGCAGCAGCGTGTCGATCGCCACATCCAGCGTACCGGCGGCGAGTTCCCGCTCCAGATTGTTGCGCTCGCAGCGCACCGTGGCGATCTCGACCAGCGGCGCCACGGCGCTGATGCGGTTCACCAGCGCGCTCAGTATCGGCGCTGTCTCTTATACACGCCTAGATGTGTATAAGAGACAGGACATGTTCCATGCGCAGATATGCCTTCTTGTCGAGCCGTGCACGGAGCTCGGGGTGGCCGCGCCGGGCGAACACCGCGATATGCTCGGTCAGGATCTGCTCGCGCCGCACCTCCGTCGAGAGCGGCAGCAGCGTGTCGATCGCCACATCCAGCGTACCGGCGGCGAGTTCCCGCTCCAGATTGTTGCGCTCGCAGCGCACCGTGGCGATCTCGACCAGCGGCGCCACGGCGCTGATGCGGTTCACCAGCGCGCTCAGTATCGGCGCTGTCTCTTATACACGCCTAGATGTGTATAAGAGACAGGACATGTTCCATGCGCAGATATGCCTTCTTGTCGAGCCGTGCACGGAGCTCGGGGTGGCCGCGCCGGGCGAACACCGCGATATGCTCGGTCAGGATCTGCTCGCGCCGCACCTCCGTCGAGAGCGGCAGCAGCGTGTCGATCGCCACATCCAGCGTACCGGCGGCGAGTTCCCGCTCCAGATTGTTGCGCTCGCAGCGCACCGTGGCGATCTCGACCAGCGGCGCCACGGCGCTGATGCGGTTCACCAGCGCGCTCAGTATCGGCGCTGTCTCTTATACACGCCTAGATGTGTATAAGAGACAGGACATGTTCCATGCGCAGATATGCCTTCTTGTCGAGCCGTGCACGGAGCTCGGGGTGGCCGCGCCGGGCGAACACCGCGATATGCTCGGTCAGGATCTGCTCGCGCCGCACCTCCGTCGAGAGCGGCAGCAGCGTGTCGATCGCCACATCCAGCGTACCGGCGGCGAGTTCCCGCTCCAGATTGTTGCGCTCGCAGCGCACCGTGGCGATCTCGACCAGCGGCGCCACGGCGCTGATGCGGTTCACCAGCGCGCTCAGTATCGGCGCTGTCTCTTATACACGCCTAGATGTGTATAAGAGACAGGACATGTTCCATGCGCAGATATGCCTTCTTGTCGAGCCGTGCACGGAGCTCGGGGTGGCCGCGCCGGGCGAACACCGCGATATGCTCGGTCAGGATCTGCTCGCGCCGCACCTCCGTCGAGAGCGGCAGCAGCGTGTCGATCGCCACATCCAGCGTACCGGCGGCGAGTTCCCGCTCCAGATTGTTGCGCTCGCAGCGCACCGTGGCGATCTCGACCAGCGGCGCCACGGCGCTGATGCGGTTCACCAGCGCGCTCAGTATCGGCGCTGTCTCTTATACACGCCTAGATGTGTATAAGAGACAGGACATGTTCCATGCGCAGATATGCCTTCTTGTCGAGCCGTGCACGGAGCTCGGGGTGGCCGCGCCGGGCGAACACCGCGATATGCTCGGTCAGGATCTGCTCGCGCCGCACCTCCGTCGAGAGCGGCAGCAGCGTGTCGATCGCCACATCCAGCGTACCGGCGGCGAGTTCCCGCTCCAGATTGTTGCGCTCGCAGCGCACCGTGGCGATCTCGACCAGCGGCGCCACGGCGCTGATGCGGTTCACCAGCGCGCTCAGTATCGGCGCTGTCTCTTATACACGCCTAGATGTGTATAAGAGACAGGACATGTTCCATGCGCAGATATGCCTTCTTGTCGAGCCGTGCACGGAGCTCGGGGTGGCCGCGCCGGGCGAACACCGCGATATGCTCGGTCAGGATCTGCTCGCGCCGCACCTCCGTCGAGAGCGGCAGCAGCGTGTCGATCGCCACATCCAGCGTACCGGCGGCGAGTTCCCGCTCCAGATTGTTGCGCTCGCAGCGCACCGTGGCGATCTCGACCAGCGGCGCCACGGCGCTGATGCGGTTCACCAGCGCGCTCAGTATCGGCGCTGTCTCTTATACACGCCTAGATGTGTATAAGAGACAGGACATGTTCCATGCGCAGATATGCCTTCTTGTCGAGCCGTGCACGGAGCTCGGGGTGGCCGCGCCGGGCGAACACCGCGATATGCTCGGTCAGGATCTGCTCGCGCCGCACCTCCGTCGAGAGCGGCAGCAGCGTGTCGATCGCCACATCCAGCGTACCGGCGGCGAGTTCCCGCTCCAGATTGTTGCGCTCGCAGCGCACCGTGGCGATCTCGACCAGCGGCGCCACGGCGCTGATGCGGTTCACCAGCGCGCTCAGTATCGGCGCTGTCTCTTATACACGCCTAGATGTGTATAAGAGACAGGACATGTTCCATGCGCAGATATGCCTTCTTGTCGAGCCGTGCACGGAGCTCGGGGTGGCCGCGCCGGGCGAACACCGCGATATGCTCGGTCAGGATCTGCTCGCGCCGCACCTCCGTCGAGAGCGGCAGCAGCGTGTCGATCGCCACATCCAGCGTACCGGCGGCGAGTTCCCGCTCCAGATTGTTGCGCTCGCAGCGCACCGTGGCGATCTCGACCAGCGGCGCCACGGCGCTGATGCGGTTCACCAGCGCGCTCAGTATCGGCGCTGTCTCTTATACACGCCTAGATGTGTATAAGAGACAGGACATGTTCCATGCGCAGATATGCCTTCTTGTCGAGCCGTGCACGGAGCTCGGGGTGGCCGCGCCGGGCGAACACCGCGATATGCTCGGTCAGGATCTGCTCGCGCCGCACCTCCGTCGAGAGCGGCAGCAGCGTGTCGATCGCCACATCCAGCGTACCGGCGGCGAGTTCCCGCTCCAGATTGTTGCGCTCGCAGCGCACCGTGGCGATCTCGACCAGCGGCGCCACGGCGCTGATGCGGTTCACCAGCGCGCTCAGTATCGGCGCTGTCTCTTATACACGCCTAGATGTGTATAAGAGACAGGACATGTTCCATGCGCAGATATGCCTTCTTGTCGAGCCGTGCACGGAGCTCGGGGTGGCCGCGCCGGGCGAACACCGCGATATGCTCGGTCAGGATCTGCTCGCGCCGCACCTCCGTCGAGAGCGGCAGCAGCGTGTCGATCGCCACATCCAGCGTACCGGCGGCGAGTTCCCGCTCCAGATTGTTGCGCTCGCAGCGCACCGTGGCGATCTCGACCAGCGGCGCCACGGCGCTGATGCGGTTCACCAGCGCGCTCAGTATCGGCGCTGTCTCTTATACACGCCTAGATGTGTATAAGAGACAGGACATGTTCCATGCGCAGATATGCCTTCTTGTCGAGCCGTGCACGGAGCTCGGGGTGGCCGCGCCGGGCGAACACCGCGATATGCTCGGTCAGGATCTGCTCGCGCCGCACCTCCGTCGAGAGCGGCAGCAGCGTGTCGATCGCCACATCCAGCGTACCGGCGGCGAGTTCCCGCTCCAGATTGTTGCGCTCGCAGCGCACCGTGGCGATCTCGACCAGCGGCGCCACGGCGCTGATGCGGTTCACCAGCGCGCTCAGTATCGGCGCTGTCTCTTATACACGCCTAGATGTGTATAAGAGACAGGACATGTTCCATGCGCAGATATGCCTTCTTGTCGAGCCGTGCACGGAGCTCGGGGTGGCCGCGCCGGGCGAACACCGCGATATGCTCGGTCAGGATCTGCTCGCGCCGCACCTCCGTCGAGAGCGGCAGCAGCGTGTCGATCGCCACATCCAGCGTACCGGCGGCGAGTTCCCGCTCCAGATTGTTGCGCTCGCAGCGCACCGTGGCGATCTCGACCAGCGGCGCCACGGCGCTGATGCGGTTCACCAGCGCGCTCAGTATCGGCGCTGTCTCTTATACACGCCTAGATGTGTATAAGAGACAGGACATGTTCCATGCGCAGATATGCCTTCTTGTCGAGCCGTGCACGGAGCTCGGGGTGGCCGCGCCGGGCGAACACCGCGATATGCTCGGTCAGGATCTGCTCGCGCCGCACCTCCGTCGAGAGCGGCAGCAGCGTGTCGATCGCCACATCCAGCGTACCGGCGGCGAGTTCCCGCTCCAGATTGTTGCGCTCGCAGCGCACCGTGGCGATCTCGACCAGCGGCGCCACGGCGCTGATGCGGTTCACCAGCGCGCTCAGTATCGGCGCTGTCTCTTATACACGCCTAGATGTGTATAAGAGACAGGACATGTTCCATGCGCAGATATGCCTTCTTGTCGAGCCGTGCACGGAGCTCGGGGTGGCCGCGCCGGGCGAACACCGCGATATGCTCGGTCAGGATCTGCTCGCGCCGCACCTCCGTCGAGAGCGGCAGCAGCGTGTCGATCGCCACATCCAGCGTACCGGCGGCGAGTTCCCGCTCCAGATTGTTGCGCTCGCAGCGCACCGTGGCGATCTCGACCAGCGGCGCCACGGCGCTGATGCGGTTCACCAGCGCGCTCAGTATCGGCGCTGTCTCTTATACACGCCTAGATGTGTATAAGAGACAGGACATGTTCCATGCGCAGATATGCCTTCTTGTCGAGCCGTGCACGGAGCTCGGGGTGGCCGCGCCGGGCGAACACCGCGATATGCTCGGTCAGGATCTGCTCGCGCCGCACCTCCGTCGAGAGCGGCAGCAGCGTGTCGATCGCCACATCCAGCGTACCGGCGGCGAGTTCCCGCTCCAGATTGTTGCGCTCGCAGCGCACCGTGGCGATCTCGACCAGCGGCGCCACGGCGCTGATGCGGTTCACCAGCGCGCTCAGTATCGGCGCTGTCTCTTATACACGCCTAGATGTGTATAAGAGACAGGACATGTTCCATGCGCAGATATGCCTTCTTGTCGAGCCGTGCACGGAGCTCGGGGTGGCCGCGCCGGGCGAACACCGCGATATGCTCGGTCAGGATCTGCTCGCGCCGCACCTCCGTCGAGAGCGGCAGCAGCGTGTCGATCGCCACATCCAGCGTACCGGCGGCGAGTTCCCGCTCCAGATTGTTGCGCTCGCAGCGCACCGTGGCGATCTCGACCAGCGGCGCCACGGCGCTGATGCGGTTCACCAGCGCGCTCAGTATCGGCGCTGTCTCTTATACACGCCTAGATGTGTATAAGAGACAGGACATGTTCCATGCGCAGATATGCCTTCTTGTCGAGCCGTGCACGGAGCTCGGGGTGGCCGCGCCGGGCGAACACCGCGATATGCTCGGTCAGGATCTGCTCGCGCCGCACCTCCGTCGAGAGCGGCAGCAGCGTGTCGATCGCCACATCCAGCGTACCGGCGGCGAGTTCCCGCTCCAGATTGTTGCGCTCGCAGCGCACCGTGGCGATCTCGACCAGCGGCGCCACGGCGCTGATGCGGTTCACCAGCGCGCTCAGTATCGGCGCTGTCTCTTATACACGCCTAGATGTGTATAAGAGACAGGACATGTTCCATGCGCAGATATGCCTTCTTGTCGAGCCGTGCACGGAGCTCGGGGTGGCCGCGCCGGGCGAACACCGCGATATGCTCGGTCAGGATCTGCTCGCGCCGCACCTCCGTCGAGAGCGGCAGCAGCGTGTCGATCGCCACATCCAGCGTACCGGCGGCGAGTTCCCGCTCCAGATTGTTGCGCTCGCAGCGCACCGTGGCGATCTCGACCAGCGGCGCCACGGCGCTGATGCGGTTCACCAGCGCGCTCAGTATCGGCGCTGTCTCTTATACACGCCTAGATGTGTATAAGAGACAGGACATGTTCCATGCGCAGATATGCCTTCTTGTCGAGCCGTGCACGGAGCTCGGGGTGGCCGCGCCGGGCGAACACCGCGATATGCTCGGTCAGGATCTGCTCGCGCCGCACCTCCGTCGAGAGCGGCAGCAGCGTGTCGATCGCCACATCCAGCGTACCGGCGGCGAGTTCCCGCTCCAGATTGTTGCGCTCGCAGCGCACCGTGGCGATCTCGACCAGCGGCGCCACGGCGCTGATGCGGTTCACCAGCGCGCTCAGTATCGGCGCTGTCTCTTATACACGCCTAGATGTGTATAAGAGACAGGACATGTTCCATGCGCAGATATGCCTTCTTGTCGAGCCGTGCACGGAGCTCGGGGTGGCCGCGCCGGGCGAACACCGCGATATGCTCGGTCAGGATCTGCTCGCGCCGCACCTCCGTCGAGAGCGGCAGCAGCGTGTCGATCGCCACATCCAGCGTACCGGCGGCGAGTTCCCGCTCCAGATTGTTGCGCTCGCAGCGCACCGTGGCGATCTCGACCAGCGGCGCCACGGCGCTGATGCGGTTCACCAGCGCGCTCAGTATCGGCGCTGTCTCTTATACACGCCTAGATGTGTATAAGAGACAGGACATGTTCCATGCGCAGATATGCCTTCTTGTCGAGCCGTGCACGGAGCTCGGGGTGGCCGCGCCGGGCGAACACCGCGATATGCTCGGTCAGGATCTGCTCGCGCCGCACCTCCGTCGAGAGCGGCAGCAGCGTGTCGATCGCCACATCCAGCGTACCGGCGGCGAGTTCCCGCTCCAGATTGTTGCGCTCGCAGCGCACCGTGGCGATCTCGACCAGCGGCGCCACGGCGCTGATGCGGTTCACCAGCGCGCTCAGTATCGGCGCTGTCTCTTATACACGCCTAGATGTGTATAAGAGACAGGACATGTTCCATGCGCAGATATGCCTTCTTGTCGAGCCGTGCACGGAGCTCGGGGTGGCCGCGCCGGGCGAACACCGCGATATGCTCGGTCAGGATCTGCTCGCGCCGCACCTCCGTCGAGAGCGGCAGCAGCGTGTCGATCGCCACATCCAGCGTACCGGCGGCGAGTTCCCGCTCCAGATTGTTGCGCTCGCAGCGCACCGTGGCGATCTCGACCAGCGGCGCCACGGCGCTGATGCGGTTCACCAGCGCGCTCAGTATCGGCGCTGTCTCTTATACACGCCTAGATGTGTATAAGAGACAGGACATGTTCCATGCGCAGATATGCCTTCTTGTCGAGCCGTGCACGGAGCTCGGGGTGGCCGCGCCGGGCGAACACCGCGATATGCTCGGTCAGGATCTGCTCGCGCCGCACCTCCGTCGAGAGCGGCAGCAGCGTGTCGATCGCCACATCCAGCGTACCGGCGGCGAGTTCCCGCTCCAGATTGTTGCGCTCGCAGCGCACCGTGGCGATCTCGACCAGCGGCGCCACGGCGCTGATGCGGTTCACCAGCGCGCTCAGTATCGGCGCTGTCTCTTATACACGCCTAGATGTGTATAAGAGACAGGACATGTTCCATGCGCAGATATGCCTTCTTGTCGAGCCGTGCACGGAGCTCGGGGTGGCCGCGCCGGGCGAACACCGCGATATGCTCGGTCAGGATCTGCTCGCGCCGCACCTCCGTCGAGAGCGGCAGCAGCGTGTCGATCGCCACATCCAGCGTACCGGCGGCGAGTTCCCGCTCCAGATTGTTGCGCTCGCAGCGCACCGTGGCGATCTCGACCAGCGGCGCCACGGCGCTGATGCGGTTCACCAGCGCGCTCAGTATCGGCGCTGTCTCTTATACACGCCTAGATGTGTATAAGAGACAGGACATGTTCCATGCGCAGATATGCCTTCTTGTCGAGCCGTGCACGGAGCTCGGGGTGGCCGCGCCGGGCGAACACCGCGATATGCTCGGTCAGGATCTGCTCGCGCCGCACCTCCGTCGAGAGCGGCAGCAGCGTGTCGATCGCCACATCCAGCGTACCGGCGGCGAGTTCCCGCTCCAGATTGTTGCGCTCGCAGCGCACCGTGGCGATCTCGACCAGCGGCGCCACGGCGCTGATGCGGTTCACCAGCGCGCTCAGTATCGGCGCTGTCTCTTATACACGCCTAGATGTGTATAAGAGACAGGACATGTTCCATGCGCAGATATGCCTTCTTGTCGAGCCGTGCACGGAGCTCGGGGTGGCCGCGCCGGGCGAACACCGCGATATGCTCGGTCAGGATCTGCTCGCGCCGCACCTCCGTCGAGAGCGGCAGCAGCGTGTCGATCGCCACATCCAGCGTACCGGCGGCGAGTTCCCGCTCCAGATTGTTGCGCTCGCAGCGCACCGTGGCGATCTCGACCAGCGGCGCCACGGCGCTGATGCGGTTCACCAGCGCGCTCAGTATCGGCGCTGTCTCTTATACACGCCTAGATGTGTATAAGAGACAGGACATGTTCCATGCGCAGATATGCCTTCTTGTCGAGCCGTGCACGGAGCTCGGGGTGGCCGCGCCGGGCGAACACCGCGATATGCTCGGTCAGGATCTGCTCGCGCCGCACCTCCGTCGAGAGCGGCAGCAGCGTGTCGATCGCCACATCCAGCGTACCGGCGGCGAGTTCCCGCTCCAGATTGTTGCGCTCGCAGCGCACCGTGGCGATCTCGACCAGCGGCGCCACGGCGCTGATGCGGTTCACCAGCGCGCTCAGTATCGGCGCTGTCTCTTATACACGCCTAGATGTGTATAAGAGACAGGACATGTTCCATGCGCAGATATGCCTTCTTGTCGAGCCGTGCACGGAGCTCGGGGTGGCCGCGCCGGGCGAACACCGCGATATGCTCGGTCAGGATCTGCTCGCGCCGCACCTCCGTCGAGAGCGGCAGCAGCGTGTCGATCGCCACATCCAGCGTACCGGCGGCGAGTTCCCGCTCCAGATTGTTGCGCTCGCAGCGCACCGTGGCGATCTCGACCAGCGGCGCCACGGCGCTGATGCGGTTCACCAGCGCGCTCAGTATCGGCGCTGTCTCTTATACACGCCTAGATGTGTATAAGAGACAGGACATGTTCCATGCGCAGATATGCCTTCTTGTCGAGCCGTGCACGGAGCTCGGGGTGGCCGCGCCGGGCGAACACCGCGATATGCTCGGTCAGGATCTGCTCGCGCCGCACCTCCGTCGAGAGCGGCAGCAGCGTGTCGATCGCCACATCCAGCGTACCGGCGGCGAGTTCCCGCTCCAGATTGTTGCGCTCGCAGCGCACCGTGGCGATCTCGACCAGCGGCGCCACGGCGCTGATGCGGTTCACCAGCGCGCTCAGTATCGGCGCTGTCTCTTATACACGCCTAGATGTGTATAAGAGACAGGACATGTTCCATGCGCAGATATGCCTTCTTGTCGAGCCGTGCACGGAGCTCGGGGTGGCCGCGCCGGGCGAACACCGCGATATGCTCGGTCAGGATCTGCTCGCGCCGCACCTCCGTCGAGAGCGGCAGCAGCGTGTCGATCGCCACATCCAGCGTACCGGCGGCGAGTTCCCGCTCCAGATTGTTGCGCTCGCAGCGCACCGTGGCGATCTCGACCAGCGGCGCCACGGCGCTGATGCGGTTCACCAGCGCGCTCAGTATCGGCGCTGTCTCTTATACACGCCTAGATGTGTATAAGAGACAGGACATGTTCCATGCGCAGATATGCCTTCTTGTCGAGCCGTGCACGGAGCTCGGGGTGGCCGCGCCGGGCGAACACCGCGATATGCTCGGTCAGGATCTGCTCGCGCCGCACCTCCGTCGAGAGCGGCAGCAGCGTGTCGATCGCCACATCCAGCGTACCGGCGGCGAGTTCCCGCTCCAGATTGTTGCGCTCGCAGCGCACCGTGGCGATCTCGACCAGCGGCGCCACGGCGCTGATGCGGTTCACCAGCGCGCTCAGTATCGGCGCTGTCTCTTATACACGCCTAGATGTGTATAAGAGACAGGACATGTTCCATGCGCAGATATGCCTTCTTGTCGAGCCGTGCACGGAGCTCGGGGTGGCCGCGCCGGGCGAACACCGCGATATGCTCGGTCAGGATCTGCTCGCGCCGCACCTCCGTCGAGAGCGGCAGCAGCGTGTCGATCGCCACATCCAGCGTACCGGCGGCGAGTTCCCGCTCCAGATTGTTGCGCTCGCAGCGCACCGTGGCGATCTCGACCAGCGGCGCCACGGCGCTGATGCGGTTCACCAGCGCGCTCAGTATCGGCGCTGTCTCTTATACACGCCTAGATGTGTATAAGAGACAGGACATGTTCCATGCGCAGATATGCCTTCTTGTCGAGCCGTGCACGGAGCTCGGGGTGGCCGCGCCGGGCGAACACCGCGATATGCTCGGTCAGGATCTGCTCGCGCCGCACCTCCGTCGAGAGCGGCAGCAGCGTGTCGATCGCCACATCCAGCGTACCGGCGGCGAGTTCCCGCTCCAGATTGTTGCGCTCGCAGCGCACCGTGGCGATCTCGACCAGCGGCGCCACGGCGCTGATGCGGTTCACCAGCGCGCTCAGTATCGGCGCTGTCTCTTATACACGCCTAGATGTGTATAAGAGACAGGACATGTTCCATGCGCAGATATGCCTTCTTGTCGAGCCGTGCACGGAGCTCGGGGTGGCCGCGCCGGGCGAACACCGCGATATGCTCGGTCAGGATCTGCTCGCGCCGCACCTCCGTCGAGAGCGGCAGCAGCGTGTCGATCGCCACATCCAGCGTACCGGCGGCGAGTTCCCGCTCCAGATTGTTGCGCTCGCAGCGCACCGTGGCGATCTCGACCAGCGGCGCCACGGCGCTGATGCGGTTCACCAGCGCGCTCAGTATCGGCGCTGTCTCTTATACACGCCTAGATGTGTATAAGAGACAGGACATGTTCCATGCGCAGATATGCCTTCTTGTCGAGCCGTGCACGGAGCTCGGGGTGGCCGCGCCGGGCGAACACCGCGATATGCTCGGTCAGGATCTGCTCGCGCCGCACCTCCGTCGAGAGCGGCAGCAGCGTGTCGATCGCCACATCCAGCGTACCGGCGGCGAGTTCCCGCTCCAGATTGTTGCGCTCGCAGCGCACCGTGGCGATCTCGACCAGCGGCGCCACGGCGCTGATGCGGTTCACCAGCGCGCTCAGTATCGGCGCTGTCTCTTATACACGCCTAGATGTGTATAAGAGACAGGACATGTTCCATGCGCAGATATGCCTTCTTGTCGAGCCGTGCACGGAGCTCGGGGTGGCCGCGCCGGGCGAACACCGCGATATGCTCGGTCAGGATCTGCTCGCGCCGCACCTCCGTCGAGAGCGGCAGCAGCGTGTCGATCGCCACATCCAGCGTACCGGCGGCGAGTTCCCGCTCCAGATTGTTGCGCTCGCAGCGCACCGTGGCGATCTCGACCAGCGGCGCCACGGCGCTGATGCGGTTCACCAGCGCGCTCAGTATCGGCGCTGTCTCTTATACACGCCTAGATGTGTATAAGAGACAGGACATGTTCCATGCGCAGATATGCCTTCTTGTCGAGCCGTGCACGGAGCTCGGGGTGGCCGCGCCGGGCGAACACCGCGATATGCTCGGTCAGGATCTGCTCGCGCCGCACCTCCGTCGAGAGCGGCAGCAGCGTGTCGATCGCCACATCCAGCGTACCGGCGGCGAGTTCCCGCTCCAGATTGTTGCGCTCGCAGCGCACCGTGGCGATCTCGACCAGCGGCGCCACGGCGCTGATGCGGTTCACCAGCGCGCTCAGTATCGGCGCTGTCTCTTATACACGCCTAGATGTGTATAAGAGACAGGACATGTTCCATGCGCAGATATGCCTTCTTGTCGAGCCGTGCACGGAGCTCGGGGTGGCCGCGCCGGGCGAACACCGCGATATGCTCGGTCAGGATCTGCTCGCGCCGCACCTCCGTCGAGAGCGGCAGCAGCGTGTCGATCGCCACATCCAGCGTACCGGCGGCGAGTTCCCGCTCCAGATTGTTGCGCTCGCAGCGCACCGTGGCGATCTCGACCAGCGGCGCCACGGCGCTGATGCGGTTCACCAGCGCGCTCAGTATCGGCGCTGTCTCTTATACACGCCTAGATGTGTATAAGAGACAGGACATGTTCCATGCGCAGATATGCCTTCTTGTCGAGCCGTGCACGGAGCTCGGGGTGGCCGCGCCGGGCGAACACCGCGATATGCTCGGTCAGGATCTGCTCGCGCCGCACCTCCGTCGAGAGCGGCAGCAGCGTGTCGATCGCCACATCCAGCGTACCGGCGGCGAGTTCCCGCTCCAGATTGTTGCGCTCGCAGCGCACCGTGGCGATCTCGACCAGCGGCGCCACGGCGCTGATGCGGTTCACCAGCGCGCTCAGTATCGGCGCTGTCTCTTATACACGCCTAGATGTGTATAAGAGACAGGACATGTTCCATGCGCAGATATGCCTTCTTGTCGAGCCGTGCACGGAGCTCGGGGTGGCCGCGCCGGGCGAACACCGCGATATGCTCGGTCAGGATCTGCTCGCGCCGCACCTCCGTCGAGAGCGGCAGCAGCGTGTCGATCGCCACATCCAGCGTACCGGCGGCGAGTTCCCGCTCCAGATTGTTGCGCTCGCAGCGCACCGTGGCGATCTCGACCAGCGGCGCCACGGCGCTGATGCGGTTCACCAGCGCGCTCAGTATCGGCGCTGTCTCTTATACACGCCTAGATGTGTATAAGAGACAGGACATGTTCCATGCGCAGATATGCCTTCTTGTCGAGCCGTGCACGGAGCTCGGGGTGGCCGCGCCGGGCGAACACCGCGATATGCTCGGTCAGGATCTGCTCGCGCCGCACCTCCGTCGAGAGCGGCAGCAGCGTGTCGATCGCCACATCCAGCGTACCGGCGGCGAGTTCCCGCTCCAGATTGTTGCGCTCGCAGCGCACCGTGGCGATCTCGACCAGCGGCGCCACGGCGCTGATGCGGTTCACCAGCGCGCTCAGTATCGGCGCTGTCTCTTATACACGCCTAGATGTGTATAAGAGACAGGACATGTTCCATGCGCAGATATGCCTTCTTGTCGAGCCGTGCACGGAGCTCGGGGTGGCCGCGCCGGGCGAACACCGCGATATGCTCGGTCAGGATCTGCTCGCGCCGCACCTCCGTCGAGAGCGGCAGCAGCGTGTCGATCGCCACATCCAGCGTACCGGCGGCGAGTTCCCGCTCCAGATTGTTGCGCTCGCAGCGCACCGTGGCGATCTCGACCAGCGGCGCCACGGCGCTGATGCGGTTCACCAGCGCGCTCAGTATCGGCGCTGTCTCTTATACACGCCTAGATGTGTATAAGAGACAGGACATGTTCCATGCGCAGATATGCCTTCTTGTCGAGCCGTGCACGGAGCTCGGGGTGGCCGCGCCGGGCGAACACCGCGATATGCTCGGTCAGGATCTGCTCGCGCCGCACCTCCGTCGAGAGCGGCAGCAGCGTGTCGATCGCCACATCCAGCGTACCGGCGGCGAGTTCCCGCTCCAGATTGTTGCGCTCGCAGCGCACCGTGGCGATCTCGACCAGCGGCGCCACGGCGCTGATGCGGTTCACCAGCGCGCTCAGTATCGGCGCTGTCTCTTATACACGCCTAGATGTGTATAAGAGACAGGACATGTTCCATGCGCAGATATGCCTTCTTGTCGAGCCGTGCACGGAGCTCGGGGTGGCCGCGCCGGGCGAACACCGCGATATGCTCGGTCAGGATCTGCTCGCGCCGCACCTCCGTCGAGAGCGGCAGCAGCGTGTCGATCGCCACATCCAGCGTACCGGCGGCGAGTTCCCGCTCCAGATTGTTGCGCTCGCAGCGCACCGTGGCGATCTCGACCAGCGGCGCCACGGCGCTGATGCGGTTCACCAGCGCGCTCAGTATCGGCGCTGTCTCTTATACACGCCTAGATGTGTATAAGAGACAGGACATGTTCCATGCGCAGATATGCCTTCTTGTCGAGCCGTGCACGGAGCTCGGGGTGGCCGCGCCGGGCGAACACCGCGATATGCTCGGTCAGGATCTGCTCGCGCCGCACCTCCGTCGAGAGCGGCAGCAGCGTGTCGATCGCCACATCCAGCGTACCGGCGGCGAGTTCCCGCTCCAGATTGTTGCGCTCGCAGCGCACCGTGGCGATCTCGACCAGCGGCGCCACGGCGCTGATGCGGTTCACCAGCGCGCTCAGTATCGGCGCTGTCTCTTATACACGCCTAGATGTGTATAAGAGACAGGACATGTTCCATGCGCAGATATGCCTTCTTGTCGAGCCGTGCACGGAGCTCGGGGTGGCCGCGCCGGGCGAACACCGCGATATGCTCGGTCAGGATCTGCTCGCGCCGCACCTCCGTCGAGAGCGGCAGCAGCGTGTCGATCGCCACATCCAGCGTACCGGCGGCGAGTTCCCGCTCCAGATTGTTGCGCTCGCAGCGCACCGTGGCGATCTCGACCAGCGGCGCCACGGCGCTGATGCGGTTCACCAGCGCGCTCAGTATCGGCGCTGTCTCTTATACACGCCTAGATGTGTATAAGAGACAGGACATGTTCCATGCGCAGATATGCCTTCTTGTCGAGCCGTGCACGGAGCTCGGGGTGGCCGCGCCGGGCGAACACCGCGATATGCTCGGTCAGGATCTGCTCGCGCCGCACCTCCGTCGAGAGCGGCAGCAGCGTGTCGATCGCCACATCCAGCGTACCGGCGGCGAGTTCCCGCTCCAGATTGTTGCGCTCGCAGCGCACCGTGGCGATCTCGACCAGCGGCGCCACGGCGCTGATGCGGTTCACCAGCGCGCTCAGTATCGGCGCCTCCAGATTGTTGCGCAGGCCGATCACGAACCGCTTCGGCGTCTTGGCGGGATCGAACCGGTTGGTGTGGGTCAGCGTCGTCTCGAGGCCGTTGAGCGCCTGGCGCACCGTGGTGATGATCTGGCGTGCCAGCGGGGTCGGCGTCATCACGTGATGGCGGCGCACAAACAGCGGATCGTTGAACATCGCGCGCAGCCGGCTCAGCGCATGGCTCACCGCGGGCTGGGTCAAATTGAGGCGGAAGCAAGCGCGGCTGACGCCGCCCTCGGTATAGATCGCGTCGAACACGACGAACAGGTTCAGATCGATGTCGCGCACATGCATGGAAATGATCTATCCGTATCCGTCGAATGCATTTGACGAATATGAGTTGGCGCTCTTAAAGTCTCAAGCAAAATAATACCTGGAGGAAACGATGAGCGTGCAATCG
>BFBZ01000019.1_pt39 | contig 26007 bp, 29 predicted proteins | sample 1888401 | NCBI WGS metagenome assembly BFBZ01 (sample SAMD00112614, study PRJDB3348) | symbiont metagenome | host: Chara braunii
CGCGGCGCGCGGACGGCCTTCGACAACAGCTGCCGCACCTTGCCCTGGTCGCCGGTCTCGGCCTCCTCGATGTCGGCCAGAAGCAGATAGGCGCCTTCGCGACGGTCCATGCGGATCGCGGCTTCGGCCTCGCGCCGCGCGGTGGCGAAATCCTGCGCGTCGAGCGCGGCGCGCGCCACGGCTAGCGACGACTCGGCGTGGTTCTTCTTCATCTCCTGCAGCTTCTTCACCCGGGTCAGGCGGTCGAGCACCGCATCGCCCGGCCGCGCATGGGCGTAGGCCTCGGCAATGTCCGGATGCGGCTCGGCCCTCCAGGCGGTCTCGAGGATCTTGGAGCCCTTGCGCACGTCGTTTTGCCGGAACAGCATATTGGCGGCGATGACGGCGGCGGGAGAGAAATCCGGCGCCAGCTTGTTGGCTTCAAGCGCCGCCGTCCTGGCGGTGTTCGGGTCGCTATCGACCAGCGCGTGCGCCTTGGCGGTGAGCAGCACCGCGCGGCGGCGGTTGGCGGCATCGCGCTCGATCTGCCTCGTCGATTTCTGCGCCTCGACCAGCTTCAGGGCGCCGTCCCAGTCGCCGCGCTCGGTCAGCTCTTCCAGGGTCGATTCCGCCGCCCAGGCGAGTTGCGGTGCCACCGCGGCCGCGCGCCCGGCATAGTGGCGCGCCGCGTTGCGGTCGCCCAACCGTTCGGCTTCGAGATAGAGGCCGCGCAGCCCGAGCAGCCGCATCTCCGGATCGTCGAGCATGCGCTCGAACTTTTCCCGCGCGCCYTCATGGTCGCCTTCGAGCAGCGAGGCCTGCGCYTCGAGCAGATGGATCAGCGGCTCCTGGTCKGAGCTKATCAGCTTGGCCGCTTCCCTGGTTTTCTTGCGCGCCAGCGCGCCRTCGCCGGCGCCGGCGGCGATCATGCCGGTCGACAGCGCCTGATAGCCACGATCGCGGCGCCGCACCCGGAAATAGCGCGAGATGGTGTAGGGGCTGTTCCAGAGCGACTTGAGCAGCCACCAGACGATCATCACCGCTGCGACCACGGCGACGATCGCCACCGCCGCCACCATCAGCGTCACCTGGTACTTGAAGCCGTTGAAGGTGACGAGCATMTCGCCCGGACGGTCGGCCAGCCAGGCGAAGCCMAGCCCCAGCGCGAAGACGACRGCGAGGAAGATGAGGATGCGGATCATCTGCGGCTCCTCACGCCTTCGTYGCGCCGGCGATCAGCGCATCGATCTGCTTTTCGACCTCGATGCGCGCCTTCAGTTTGCCAGCAAAATCCGCGCCGGCGGTCTTCACCGCATCGGGCAGCGTGTCATACTCGCTGAGCGCCTTGGCGTAGTCGCCCTGGTTGACCGCAACCTCCATGCGCGCCACGGTCTCGGGCGCGCCCTTGCCCTCGACGGCGCCGACCGGCCGCACCTTGACCAGCGATTTGGCGCTTGTCACCAGGCTCTGGAAGAAGCCCGCATTCTGGTCGACCGGCGTCGCTGCCTCGACCATGGCGCTGGCGGCCGCATCGGCTTCCGAAGCAATCGTGGCGCGGGTCGGCACGCCCTTTTCGGCATAGGACCGCAGGACAGCGATCTCCGGCGCGTTCGGCGCGATCGCCGCGAACGTGTCGAGTTCGGTGGCGAAGGGCGCGCCTCGGTCGAGCGCCGCCTTCAGCGCCGAGGCGGCGATCGCCAGCGCGATCTTCGGCTGCGAGGCCTGCGCCTCGACCTTGCCGGAAAGCTGCGACACCGACTGCTCCAGCGCCGCGACCCGGCCGTCCGCGGCCTTGGCCGCTTCAGCCGCCGATTTCACCAGCGCGTCGAGCCCGGCGAGCTTCTCGTTGAGCGGGCTAAGGTCGACAGGGGCGGCACTACCGGCCTTCTGCTGCAGGTCGGCAACCGTCGTCTCGATCTGGCCGACCTTGTCGGCGAGCGCTTTGACCGCCGCGCCGTCGCCRCCTTGCCCGGCCGCCGACTTCAGCGCCGCGACATCCGCCTTGACCTGATTGAGTGACGACGACAGCACGTCGACCTTGGCCGAGGCGCCGGTGTCGCCGGTTTCCTTGAGCGCCGCGATCTCGCTCTTCAGCGAGGCGATCTCGCCATTGACGCCGTCGAGCGCGGCTCCCTTCGAAGCCGGGGAACCGAGCACGCCGACTGCCTGCAAGAGACCCGCGCCGGCAAGCGCGATGACGCCGCCGATGACGCCGGCGGCGATGGCGTTGACGCCTCTTCGGCTCGATGGCTGCGGCACGCGCTCGTCGCTGCCTGTGCCGCTTGCTTTCGGAGCCGAGGCGGCGGCGCCAGTGCCGGCTGTGGAAATATCCTCGAAATTATAGCCGGAGCTCTTGGCTTGGCTCCCAGGCGCCTCGGAACCGCCCGGATAAGGCGCTTCCGCCTCGCTTTTCGCCCCGTCGGCCTGGGTCTGGGCGGCATCGGCGTGTTCCCACGGCTCGATGTCGGCCTGCTCGGCATGGATGGGTTCTGCCGGCGCTTCCGGCGGCACGGTGGCGGCTTCCTCCGCCTTCGCCTCGCGGGCCGGCGCGGCGTTGGCTTCCGCCTTGGCGGCATCCTCGTCGGTGATTCGCGAGACGGCGCCAGGCTCGAGTTCGATCGTCACCGGCTCGCGGCGACTCTTCGAATGTCGCGTCTTCGGCGTCTTGACCATGCTTGGGCTCCGCAAATTGGCTTGAGGATGGTTCAAAGGGTCTAGAGCTCAGGGATGCTCTAGCACATCACCAAGCGGTGAAAAGGGGCGGTGTGATGACGCGCCTCAGCCGGGCAGCGACAAAAGCGCCAGCAGGGCGTCCTCGTCGGGCTGGGCCGCGACTCGTGTTCTTTCGCCGGCGAGCCCCTCCAACGCCCCGGCAACGCGGGCTGAAAGGGCCAAAAACTCCGCCCATTCAAAGAGATGCCGCAGCGTCGGCCGTGTAGTCATGGCGGCAACGGCGGCAGCCGCCTTGGCCGAGTAGAGCAGGACCGCCTCGACCGGCTCGTCGGACAAGCGGGCGATGATTTCGGCATCGCTGTAGTCCAGTTCGACGGTGTCGTAGGTCTCGATCGGTCGGACACGCACGCCGGCCGCCGCAAGCCGCGTCTCGAAGACGGGAAAGCGCACGCGGCCGCACAGATAGACGATCTCCTTGCCGGCGAGCCCGCCCGCGACCGTGTCGGCCAGCGCTTCGGCATCGCCAGGACCTTCGCTGACGTCGAGAAACCCCGCCATGCGGCAGGCTTCGGCCGTTCTCTTGCCGACGGCATGGCAAGGCCGGGCGGCAAGCGCCGCGACCAGTTGCTTCGGCGCATGGCGCACGGCGTTGGCGCTGGTAACGGCGACTGCGGCGACATCGGCGGCGACGTCCGCCTCCAGCGGCAAGGCCACCGTTTCGGTCAGTGGCAGCAGGATCGGCTGAAATCCCTGGGCCTGGAGCCGCCGTGCCGTGCGGGAAGCGCCCGGCCCCGGCCTCGTCACCAGGACGCGGACCATGTCAGGCCCAGCCGTCGAAGAATTTCGCGCCGGCCCTGGCCCGCACCGTCCGCGCGGCCTCGGCGCCGATTTCCGCCGCGTCCTGGGCGGGGCCGTCCAGCTCGACTTCATGCGACTCGGTGCCGTCGGGCGAGATGATCAGCCCGGCGAAGGACAGCCTGTCGCCCGAGATCGTCGCGTGGCCGGCGATCGGCGTGCGGCACGAGCCGTCGAGGGCGGCAAGGAAGGCGCGCTCGCAGGCGAGCGCCTGGCCGGTCGGCACGTCGTGGATGGCCGCCAGCATTTTTTCCACCGCACCGTCGCCGATCCGGCTTTCGATGCCGATCGCGCCCTGCCCCGGCGCCGGCGGGAAGATATCCAACGGCATCAGGTCGGTGATGACAGCATCGAGCCCAAGCCGCTTCAACCCGGCATAGGCGAGGATGGTGCCGTCGGCGACGCCTTCGTCCAGCTTGCGCAGCCTTGTCTGCACATTGCCGCGAAACATCACCACGTCGAGATCCGGCCGCATGCGGCGGATCAACGCCTGGCGTCGAAGCGACGACGAGCCGACCCTGGCGCCGTGCGGCAGGTCGGCGATCCGCCTTGCCGCCTTGCCGATGAAGGCGTCGCGCGCGTCCTCGCGCGGCAGGAAGGCGGAGAGTTCCAAGCCATCGGGGAGAACGGTCGGCATATCCTTGGACGAATGCACGGCGATGTCGATGCGGCGGTCGAGCAGCGCTTCCTCGATTTCCTTGGTGAACAGCCCCTTGCCGCCGGCTTCCGACAGAGGCCGGTCCTGAATGCGGTCGCCGCTGGTCGAGATAGCCACCACTTCAAAGGCCTGCTCGGGAAGGCCGTGCGCCTTCATCAGCCGCGCTTGCGTCTCATGCGCCTGGGCGAGCGCCAGCGGGCTGCCGCGTGTTCCGATTTTCAAGGTTGTTTGCATGGCGCGCGGTCCGTGATAACTCCCGGCACACGAGGTCTGCCGGGATTCAGGTCAGGCCGAGCCGAAAATGGCGGATTCCGAGAACCGGAGCGGAGCGTACTTGAAGTACGTGAGCACCGGAAGCGCAGGAACCCGCAATTTGCAGGCCGGTATCACCTGAATATCGACAGACCTCCGGCGACACAATCTTCATGGACAGCGACGAATTGATCCGCGTTCTGGGCATTGAGACCAGTTGTGACGAGACGGCGGCCAGCGTAGTGGCGCTGGACCGCGGCGCCGCGCCCGAAATCCTGTCCAACATCGTGCTCAGCCAGATCGAGGAGCATGCCGCCTTCGGCGGCGTCGTGCCCGAGATTGCCGCCCGTGCCCATGTCGAGGCGCTGGACGGCATCGTCGAGGCCGCGCTTGCCGATTCGCACGTGGCGCTGGACGAGATCGATGCGATCGCCGCCACCGCGGGGCCGGGCCTTGTCGGCGGGCTGATCGTCGGGCTGATGACCGCCAAGGCCATCGCGGCGGCCGCCGACAAGCCGCTGATCGCCATCAACCATCTCGAGGGCCATGCCCTGACCGCGCGGCTGACCGACGGGCTCGACTTTCCCTACCTTCTGCTGCTGGTTTCCGGCGGCCACACCCAGATCGTCGCCGTGCGCGGCGTCGGCGATTACCAGCGCTGGGCGACCACCATAGACGATGCGCTGGGCGAAGCCTTCGACAAGACGGCCAAGATGCTTGGCCTGCCCTATCCGGGCGGGCCGAATGTCGAGAAGGCGGCGGCCCAGGGTGACGCCGGCCGCTTTGCCTTTCCGCGTCCGATGAAAGGCTCGGCACAGCCGGATTTCTCCTTCTCCGGGCTGAAGACGGCGGTGCGCCAGGCGGCGACGGCGATAGCGCCGCTGAGCGACCGGGACGTTGCCGACATCTGCGCCTCCTTCCAGGCGGCGGTCGCGGATGCGCTGGGCGACCGTGTTTCGCGGGCGCTGGCCCGCTTCCGTCAAGAATTCCCCGCCACGGCAAGGCCGGCCCTGGTCGTTGCCGGTGGCGTCGCCGCCAACCGGACCATCAAGGCCACGCTTGAAGCGCTCTGCTCGCAAGCCGGCTTCGCATTCGTCGCGCCGCCGCAAAAACTCTGCACCGACAATGCGGCGATGATCGCCTGGGCCGGCATCGAGCGCCTGCGCGCCGGCATGGCTGGCGAGAATGCCGCCGACTTCGTGCCGCGCTCGCGCTGGCCGCTGGACAGCATCTCCGCGCCTCTGGTCGGCTCCGGCCGGCGCGGCGCCAAGGCATGACGACATGAGCGGCAGGAAACCAGGAACCGGCTGGCGGGTTTCGGTTCTGGGCGGCGGCGCCTGGGGCACGGCGCTGGCGCTGGCCATGCTGCGCGCCGGCCATGAGGTCCGGCTTTATGCGCGCGACCCGGAAACCGTCGCCGCCATCGGGCGCGGCGAGAACCCGCGCTATCTGCCCGGCATTGCCATTGAACCCGGCATCGCCGCCACCAGCGATATCGGCGCGGCGCTCGACGGCGCCGACTGCGTGCTGGCAGTGACGCCGGCGCAATCGCTGCGCGCGGCGCTGGGCGCGGCCGCCGGCCATGTGCCGAAGGGCGTGCCGCTGGTCCTGTGCGCCAAGGGCATCGAGCGTAGCACCGGCGATCTGCTGTCGGCGATCGTCGAGGAAACCCTGCCGGACAATCCGGTCGCCGCCCTTTCCGGCCCAAGCTTCGCCAGCGATGTTGCGCGCGGCCTGCCGACAGCCGTGGTGGTTGCCGCCCGCGAGGCCGGTCTGGCGGCGGAGCTTGCCGCCCGTTTCTCGGCCGAGAATTTGCGCTGCTATTCCAGCGACGATCTCATCGGCGTCGAGATCGGCGGCGCGCTGAAGAACGTCTTTGCCATCGCCGCCGGCGCGGTGACCGGCGCCGGGCTCGGCGCCAGCGCCCAGGCCGCGATGGTAACGCGCGGCTTCGTCGAATTGCGCCGCATCGGCGCCGCTTTCGGCGCCCGGCCGGAGACGCTGATGGGGCTTTCCGGCCTCGGCGACCTGCTGCTCACCTGTTCGTCGGCGCAGTCGCGCAATTTCGCCTACGGCCTGGCGCTCGGCCAGGGCAAGCCGCTTGCCGGCCTGCCGCTCGCCGAAGGCGTCCCGACCGCGGGCATCGCCGCCCGCATTGCCGCCGAGCGCGGCATCGAAGCCCCGATCATTACCGCGGTCGCAGCGATCCTCGACGGCAAGCTGACCATCGGCCAGGCGGTGACGGCGCTGATGACACGGCCGCTCAAAACCGAAAACGACGTCTGAACCATCGGAGCTTGAAGACATGCTGTTTGCGTTGATTTGCAAGGACAAGCCGGGCAGCCTGCAGTTGCGTGTCGACACGCGGCCCGCGCATGCGGCTTTCCTGGAAGGCCTGATCGGCGAAGGCAAGCTTGCCTTTGCAGGCCCGTTCCTCGATGCCGACGGCAAACCGGAAGGCAGCCTGGTGATGATCGAAGCGCCGGACATGGCTGGCGCCCAAGCCCTGGCTGCTGCCGACCCTTATGCCAGGGCCGGCCTGTTCGACAGCGTCGAGATCCGGGCATGGAACTGGGTCTTCCAGAAGCCCGCCGGCGCGTGATCGTTCGCAGCTCTCGCCGTGGCGAAGGGGACAGGCTAAGGGTAGCGGTGACGGGAACGCCGTGTGTGGCGGTCCGCTAATGGCGATGGGACAACTGAGATGAACTACTGGCTTTTCAAGTCCGAGCCCTCGGTCTTTTCCTTCGAGGCGCTGAAGGCCAAGGGCAAGGCYGGCACGCAGTGGGACGGCGTGCGCAACTACGCCGCSCGCAACAACATGAAGGCGATGCAGATCGGCGATCTCGGYTTCTTCTATCACTCCAATGAAGGCCTCGACATYGTCGGCATCGCCGAGGTCTGCGCGCTCGCCCATCCCGACACCACGACCGACGACCCGCGCTGGGAGTGCGTCGACATCCGCGCTTACAAGGACGTGCCGAAGCCGGTGACGCTGGAACAGGTCAAGGCAAATCCGAAGCTCGCCGAGATGGCKCTGGTCCGSCTCGGCCGGCTTTCCGTGCAGCCGGTGACGCCGGCCGAATGGCAAGAGGTCTGCCGCATGGCCGAGCTCAATCCCGCGCCGTGACGAAGCTCACGCCCAAAAGCGCGAGAAAATTCATCCTCGACAACACGGCGCTGAYGGCGCCGCCGCATGTGCCGGAAGTGCTGCTCCATCTCGCCGACGAGGCGCATGATCTGTGGCTGCGCACYGAAGAGGARCTGGCCGAGATCGGCCTGCCGCCGCCTTTCTGGGCTTTCGCCTGGGCCGGCGGCCAGGGCCTTGCCCGCTATGTGCTCGACCATCCGGAAACGGTGCGGGCAAAACGCGTGCTCGACTTCGCCTCAGGCTCCGGCCTGGTCGCCATCGCCGCCCTGAAGGCCAAGGCTTCCGAGGTGATCGCCGCCGACATCGACCCGTTCTGCGAAACGGCGATCGTGCTCAACCTGGAGGCCAATGGCGTGGGGGCGGAGTTCCTCGGCGCTGACTGCATCGGCTCGGATGACGGCTGGGAGGTCGTGCTAGCCGGCGATGTCTTCTACGACAAGGCCTTCGCCGATCGACTGGCGCCATGGTTTGCAAGCCTGAAGACGCGCGGCGCTGATATCCTCGTCGGCGATCCCGGCCGCGCCTACCTGCCGAAGGGCGGACTGCAGCAGCTCGGCGTTTATCAGGTGCCGGTGACGCGAGTGCTGGAGGATGCCGAGGTCAAGCGCACGACGGTCTGGCGCTGGGGTCCTGCTTGACGCCGCGGGCGAACAGGGATTCCATCAGCCGATTTCAAATTTATGCATGCCGTGATCTCGGAGGGGGCCCATGGATTTTTCAACGGTGAACTGGCTGGCGGTGGTTGTCGCTGCTGTCGTGGCGTGGCTGTTCGGTGCCGTCTGGTACATGGGCTTGAGTAAGCTCTGGCTGGAGGCCGCCAAGCTCGACCCGGCGACGATGAAACGCTCGGCCGCTCCATTCATCGTCAGCTTCGTCGCTGAGCTGGTGATGGCGCTCGTCATGACGCTGGTGGTCGGCGCGCTGACCGGCGGCGAACCCAATCCGCTCGCCGGGGTGATCTTCGGCTTCGTGCTCTGGCTCGGTTTCGTCGCCACCACGCTTTCGGTCAACCACCGCTATCAGGGGTTCGGCTGGGACCTGACGCTGATCGATGCCGGCCACTGGCTGGGCGTCATGCTCATCATCGGCGCGGTGATCGGCTGGTTCGGCGCGCCAGCGGCGCCGGCGGCTTGATCGCTAGAGCCGGAAGGAAAACCGTTTCACACTTTTCCTGGAATTGCTCCAGACCTCAAGTCGGCGTCTTTGCCGCTTCCTCGACAAGCCATTCACGGAAGGCGACGATGCGAGGGTCGTCCTTCGCTGCCTGCGGATAGACAAGGAAATAGGCGAAGTCCGGCGCGACCTTGATGCCGAGCTCGAAGGGCCGGACGAGCCTGCCTTGCGAGAGGTCGCTGGCCACCATGGCGAAGTCGGCCAGCGCCACCGCGTTGCCGTCGAGCGCCGCTTGCGTTGCATCCGTCGACGATCGGAACACAAGCGTGCGGCTGTCGTCGAAATCCTCGATGCCGGCCGCCTGCATCCACATGCGCCAGTTCGGCCATGTCACGCCCTGCCGCGACCATTCGATATGCGCAAGCGTATGGTTGAAGAGATCGCGCGGCTCCTTCAGCGGCGGGCCCGACACGAGCAGCGCCGGACTGCACACCGGGACGATGATGTTCTCAAACAGCCGGTGCGCTGAGAGCCCTGGATATTTCCCGGTGCCGAAACGGATGCCGACATCGACATCGTCCAGATCGAAGTCCCTGACGTCATAGGTGATGTCGAAGCGCAGTTCGATGCCCGGCTTCTGCAGGCGGAAATCGTCCACGCGCCGCATCAGCCACTTCGTGGCGAACTGCGCGTCGAGCGTCACCTTCAACAGCGCGGCGCCGCGCGTCACCTTGCGGGCGCGGCTGACGGCGCGGTTGAGCAGATCCAGCGCATCGATCGAAGCTTCGAACATCACGTTTCCTGCTTCGGTCAACCGGATGGTGCGACTGGTGCGGGTGAACAGCACCAGGTCGAGCTGATCCTCGATTTCCTTGATCTGGTGGCTCACCGCGGCCGGTGTCAGGCCGAGCTCGTCGGCGGCGCGGGTGAAATTGAGGTGCCTGGCAGCCGCCTCGAACGTCCTCAGCGCGCGCGTCCCGGGCAGCAGCTTGGACATCCAATCTCCAAATAAAACTTGATAATCGGAAAAGAACTACTCGTTTCCCGTTTGTTTTTCAATCCGGCATGCTGGCTTCATCGAAACACCATCAAACCGGATTTGATACCCGGAGAAACCGGATAGGACCATGTCTGAGATCGTTCTGAAGTCGCACAACACGATGAAGTCAGCCCTCCCGCTATGGCTGCGGGCAGCCCTCGACTGGCTGCGTCAGGCCCGCGTCGCTGCCCGGCTTCCACTCGAATCCATCGACGACCTCTCCGACCGTCAGCTGCGCGACATCGGCGCCGAGCGACGGGATGTTGCCAAGGCGATGAACCGCGAGCTCGGCCGCATCGGGCTGCTGGACACGGGCTGGCAGCAGCCCCGGAAAATAGGGGAGTAGGGGAGTAGGTCAGTAAGGGAGTAGGGAAAGAGAGGCCCTATTCCCCTATTCCCCTATTCCCCTATTCCCCTATTCCCCTATTCCCCTATTCCCCTATTCCCCTATTCCCCTATTCCCCTATTCCCCTACCTCACCACCTTCACCACCGTCCTATCCGACAACAACGGCAACAGCCGCGCCATGGTGCGCGCCGTCACCGCCACGCAGCCTTGCGTCGGCGTGAAGTCTGGGCGGGCGAGATGAAAGAAGATGGCGCTGCCGCGCGCGCGGCGGCGTGGCGCGATGTTCCAGTCGAGCACCAGGCAAACATCGTAGAGATCGTCGTCGCGCTTCATCCGCTCATGGCTTGCGCCRTAGGGGATTTTGACCGGCCGGTTGTAGTTGCGGTCGTCGGGCACCTCGCACCAGCCGAGATCCGGCCCGATCGGCGCCATCGCAAGCCGCGACCGCCGCGCGCCGGGAAATTGATCATTGCGGAAATAGCCCGACAGTATCCGCATCGACGCCAGCGGTGTGGCTCCGTCGCCCTCGCGCTTGTTGGCGGAGATGCCGCCGCGCCCCAGCGCGCAGGGGAATACCGTTTTGCCGGCTTGCAGGAAGCCCTGCGCCGGGTTGCCGGGGCGAGCCCGGACAACCAGCACACGCAGGCCTTTCGGCAAAAATGCGTCTGCCTCATTGCGTGCGCGTTTTTTCTTGTATGATTGTGTCACGGAACAAATCACTGTGATCGCCTGTTGCGCCGGTGAGCTTCCGCATAAATGGGGGGAGGTCAACTGAATATTCTTTTTAAAACAACGGATTGATCCATGACATCACGCACCATTCTGATCGTTGACGACGACGACGACCTGAGAGCCACTCTCGTCGAGCAACTGGCCCTTTATGAAGAATTCGATGTCCAGCAGGAATCCACCGCCGCGAAAGGCGTCGCCGCGGCACGCGGCGGCCTTGTCGATCTGCTCATCATGGATGTCGGCCTRCCCGATATGGACGGTCGCGAGGCGGTGAAGATCCTGCGCAAGGGCGGCTACAAGGCGCCGATCATCATGCTGACCGGCCATGACACCGATTCGGACACGATCCTGGGCCTGGAGGCCGGCGCCAACGACTACGTCACCAAGCCGTTTCGCTTCGCCGTGCTCCTGGCGCGCATCCGCGCCCAGCTTCGCCAGCATGAACAGAGCGAGGACGCCACCTTCTCGGTCGGGCCCTACACGTTCAAGCCCAGCCAGAAGCTGTTGATCGACCCGCGCGGCGCCAAGGTGCGGCTGACCGAAAAGGAAGCCTCGATCATCAAATATCTCTATCGCGCCGACCAGAAAGTGGTGACGCGCGACGTGCTTTTGGAAGAGGTGTGGGGCTACAATTCCGGCGTCACCACGCACACGCTGGAGACCCATGTCTACCGGCTGCGCCAGAAGATCGAGCGCGATCCTTCCAATGCCGAAATTCTTGTGACAGAAAGCGGCGGCTACAAGCTGGTTCCTTAAACATTTCACGATCAAATGAGCGGTCGGGGCGGGGCCGCTTCGAGTACGATCCTGGTGCTGGAGGGTGATGGATCGGCTCGCTGGGCGCATCTAACGATGCGTGGACTGGAAATGTTGGAGCGTTCAGGAGGACGCGGCGCTTCAAGGAGGGACTGGACTGACCGCTCGGGGACTCAGCTAGGATGGCGCTGGATGACGACATCCGCATCCTGTCCGGCGTGAAGCTCTTTCAGGGTTTCACGCAGGAACAGCTGCGCCTGCTTGCCTTCGGCGCGGAAAACACTTTCCTGCAGGCCGACCGGAAACTCTATCGCGAGGACGACGAGGCCGATTCGGCCTATGTCGTGGTGAGGGGCGAGATCGCGCTCTATCGCGAATTGGGCGGCGAGCGCGTGCCGATCGGCACGGCCGGTCCGGGCGCCATGCTGAGCGAACTTGCCCTCATCGCCGACACCAGACGCCTTACCAGCGCCTCGGCCGCGGTCGATTCGGAAGTGATCCGGCTGAGCCGCAAGATATTCCGCCGCATCCTGGAAGAATATCCGGAACTGGCCATGCAGCTGCACGAGCGCATCCTGGAGGAGTTCCAGCAGATGATCGCCCGCATCGAGGCGCTGGCGCCGCGGTTTATGGGGTAATTTCTGCAAAGAAATCGCTGAAAGGTCGGCGGGACAGCGCCCCCCTCTGCCCTGCCGGGCATCTCCCCCACTTGGGGGGAGATTGGAAGCTTCGCCGGCGGCGCTCATCATTCAACATTGGAGATTGGCGAAAGCCGCGATGACAGCCAATCTCCCCCCAAGTGGGGGAGATGGCCGGCAGGCCAGAGGGGGGCGCGAAGGATCGCGACGTATATCGGCTTTCGACGGCCTGGCGGCGCTACTCCAGATCGAACCGCGCGATGACCGGCACATGGTCCGACGGCTTYTCCCAGCCGCGCGCCGCYTTCAGGATTTCGTAGCCTTTGAAGCTCGGCACCAGATTGGCCGACGACCAGACATGGTCGAGCCGTCGCCCSCGGTCCGAGGCTTCCCAGTCCTTCGCGCGATAGCTCCACCAGGTGTAGAGCTTCTGTTCGGCGGGAATGTTGAGCCGCATCAGGTCGACCCAGCCGCCCGCTTGGCGCATCGCCTCGAAGCCTTGCGTCTCGACCGGCGTGTGGCTGACGACGTTGAGCAGTTGCTTGTGCGACCAGACGTCGTGCTCCTGCGGTGCGATGTTGAGGTCGCCGACCAGGATCGAGGCGGAAAGGTCGTCCTGGCTGGCCGGAACGCCGTTCATCTCCGCCACGAAGTCGAGCTTGTGCCGGAACTTCCGGTTGATCTCCGGGTCGGGCTCGTCGCCGCCGGCCGGTACATAGAAATTATGCAGCAGGATCGACCTGCCGCCGGCCTGGACCTTGACCGACAGGTGCCGGCTGTCCTCGATCTCGCAGAAGCGCCGCTTCTCGACCAGCTCGATCGGGCGGCGGGCCACGGTCGCCACGCCGTGGTAGCCCTTCTGGCCGTGGAACAGGATGTGCTCGTAGCCCGCCTTGCGGAAGGCTTTTTCGGGAAAGAGCTCGTCCGGAACCTTGGTCTCCTGCAGGCACAGCACGTCCGGCGCATGCTCCTCCAGCAGCCGCTCGACGATCGGCATGCGCAGCCGCACTGAGTTGATGTTCCAGGTGGCGATGGAGAAGGGCATKCGGCGAGGTCCGAGCAGCGCGGGACCACCAGAACGGCAACGGCCTGGCGGCGTAAATTGGTCGCCGAACTACTGCCAGCCATACGCCATAAATACAAGCCGGCCTGCGCTGCAGGCCTGCCTCACCTGGACGCGAAACCGGTTAGCGGGTTTTCGTGTTGAGTTCGCGGTTCGCCGTRTAGTCGATGGCGAAGGTATCGGGCGGAATGCTCACGCCTTCCTTGACGTTGAAGATCATCACCGTCGTGTCCTTGCCTTGCGCGTCGGTGATCGTCCACTGGCGCAGCTCATAGGTCTTGGGATCGAACATCATGGTGATCATCGCGTTGCCGAAGACCGACTTGTCGGACAGCTTGATGGTGGTGAGGTCGTCCTCTTCCTTGATGGCCTTCACGCGGCCGCCGGAGAGATCGATCCTGTCGTCGAGCAACAGCTTCAGCGGCGTCTTCGACAACGGGTAAAGATCGGAGGTGTTGAGCTTCTTGTTGAGGATGACGACCGACTTGCCGTCGGCGATCACCTTGAAGTTCGAGGCGCCGTCGTAGTTGAAGCGGATCTTGCCCGGGCGTTCGAGGAAGAACTTGCCGCCGGTCTGCTCGCCCTTCGGCCCGAACTGCACGAACTCGCCGCTCATCGACCTGACCGAGGAGAAATGGTCGGCGATCTTCTGCGCCGCGGGCGGCACCGCCGCCTGAGCGGCGGCGAGAAGCTGGAAGCCCGGCACGACGTTGAGAGCGGCGGCGCCCGCCATCACCAGGCCAAGGCCAAGCACCTGCCGGCGGGTCGGGGCGAATTCTGTCTGGGTCTTCATGCCGGTCGCTTCCTGTGATTCGTCTGGCCGCAGTTTCTGAACCCCCACTAGGGCCTAAGTTTGGCGGGTATGCGACAGCTCCGTCGCCTGAACGCGCCGGACGGTTTCGGGTTGCMTCCRGCCAGGCGCCGAASGCTGCCGGCCTAGAACTTRTCCTCTTCCGTCGGCACCAGAATCTCTCGTTTGCCGGCATGGTTGGCCGGGCCGACRATGCCTTCYTTCTCCATCTTCTCKATGATCGAGGCGGCGCGGTTGTAGCCGATGCCGAGCCGGCGCTGGATATAGCTGGTGGAGGCCTTGCCGTCGCGCAGCACGACGGCGACCGCCTGGTCGTAGGGATCGTCGGAATCGTCGAAATTGCCGCCGCCACCGCCGCCGGAACCACCCTTGCCCGAGCCTTCGTCTTCGTCCTCGCCGTCGTCCTCGGTGATGGCGTCGAGATATTCCGGCACGCCCTGGAGCTTCAGATGGCCGACGATCCTCTCGACCTCGTCGTCGGAGACGAACGGGCCGTGGACGCGCTGGATGCGGCCGCCGCCGGCCATGTAGAGCATGTCGCCCATGCCGAGCAGCTGCTCGGCGCCCATCTCGCCCAGGATGGTGCGCGAGTCGATCTTGCTGGTGACCTGGAAGGAGATCCGGGTCGGGAAGTTCGCCTTGATCGTGCCGGTGATGACGTCGACCGATGGGCGTTGCGTCGCCATGATGACATGGATGCCGGCCGCGCGCGCCATCTGCGCCAGGCGCTGCACCGCGCCTTCGATGTCCTTGCCGGCCACCATCATCAGGTCGGCCATCTCGTCGATGATGACCACGATGTAGGGCATCGGCTSGAGGTCGAGATYCTCCGTCTCGTAGATCGCCTCRCCRGTCTGGCGGTCGAAGCCGGTCTGCACCGTGCGCGAGATCTTCTCGCCCTTCTTCTCGGCTTGGCTGACGCGCGCGTTGAAGCCGTCGATGTTGCGCACGCCGACCTTGGACATCTTGCGGTAGCGGTCCTCCATCTCGCGCACGGTCCATTTCAGCGCCACCACCGCCTTCTTCGGATCGGTGACGACCGGCGTCAGCAGGTGCGGGATGCCATCATAGACCGAGAGTTCCAGCATCTTCGGATCGATCATGATCAGCCGGCATTCCTGCGGGGTCAGCCGGTAGAGCAGCGACAGGATCATGGTGTTGATCGCGACCGACTTGCCCGAGCCGGTGGTGCCGGCGACCAGCACGTGCGGCATCTTGGCGATGTCGACGATGACCGCCTCGCCATTGATGGTCTTGCCGAGCGCCAGCGCGAGTTTCGCCTTGGTCGTCTCGAAATCGCGGCTCGCCATGATCTCGCGCAGGTAGACGGTCTCGCGCTTGGCGTTGGGCAGCTCGATGCCAATGGCGTTGCGGCCTGGAACGACGGCGACACGGCAGGCGATCGCGCTCATCGAGCGGGCGATGTCGTCGGACAGGCCGATGACGCGCGACGACTTGATGCCGGGCGCCGGCTCGAGCTCATAGAGGGTCACGACCGGGCCGGGACGGACATGGATGATCTCGCCCTTGACGCCGAAATCCTCCAGCACGCCTTCGAGCAGGCGCGCATTCTGCTCCAGGGCGTCCTTCGACAGGCTTGGATCCTTCGCGACGTTCTTCGGCTCGGACAGGAAATGCAGCGACGGCATCTCGAACTTGTCGGAGCCGATCAGCGAGGCCTGCGCCTCGCGCTGGACGCGGGCGCCCGGCACCGGGCGCGCCGCCGGCGCCTCGACACGGGTCGCCGCATCGGAGCGGAAGTTCCGCACATTGGCGGCGGCGCGGCGCGGCGCGGGCTCATCCTCGATATCGTCGAGGTCAATGTCCTCGTCGTTGTCGAAGACGTCGTCATCGGTCGGATCGACCGAGGCGCTGCGATCGTTGACCATGGCGGCAAAGAACTCTGGCTCGACGCGGGCGCGCCCGCCGGGGCTCATCCGCGACTCGGCGAACTCGGCCGATTCGACGCGCTCGGCGGCGCGGCGCCAGGCACTGGCGCGCGGCTCCATCGGCGGCTCGTACTCGTCGCGCTCCTGCCTGCGGCGCGCGGCGCGGCGATGCATCCAGGCACGGAACGACAGCCACCAGTGGGTGATGGCGCCCAGCGCCAGAATGCCTTCATCGCCTTCGTCGTCATCCTCGTCGAAGAGCATCTCGTCCTGCTCGCGCGGGTCGGGCTCGGCGGCGCGSTCCATGACGGCAAAGCCGTTCTTGCGTGAAATCAGCGCGGAACCATAGGCGAACAGCCACAGGGTCGGCGCCGCGAGGACCAAGGCGACGATGCTGGCGAAGAGACCTTTCGGATAACCGCCGACGGCAATGCCCGGGATCTTGAGCACCATGTCGCCGAACACGCCGCCGAGGCCGGTCGGCAGCGGCCAGGTGTTGGGCGGCGTGACGCAGCCGGCGATGGCCGCGGCGAGCAGCGCGAAGCCGAACCAGGCGAAACCGCGCTTCGGCAGCCGGTCGACGCCGCGCGCGGAAAACAGCAGGAAGCCCCAGATGACGGCCGGCACCAGGGCCGCGACCGCCGCAAGGCCGAAGAACTGCATGGCAAGATCGGAGAACACCGAGCCCGCATAGCCCATGGCGTTGGTGACGACGTTGCTGGTGGCGTGCGAGAAGCTCGGATCGGCGACGTTCCAGGTGGCGAGGCTGGCGACGCCGAAGGCGGTGAAGGCGAACAGGCCGGCGCCGACCAGCCGCCCGGCCTGCCGCCGCGCGAATGCCTGGATGCCGTGCCCCGTGTCGGTCAGCGCGAGCGGTGCGGATGCCCCTGAACGCATGCCTTGTTCCTCGTCCCAGCGTGCCTAGAGCATGATGCCGAAAAGTGTGAAGCGGTTTTCGGACGACATCATGCTCTATCTCTTTGATTCAGAGACGGATTCAGATTTCAGGTCGACTTGACCTGAAATCATCCGTCTCTGGCCGGACGCATGACGCACTCCGGCATATTCGGGCGCCAGACTACCGGTTGGAAGGTTAAGGCCGCATTAACCATGGCCTTTTACCGACATGCGGCCCTAACAAAGATGGCGGGCTTCGCAGCCCGCCACCGTTCCCGCTCGAAATGACGAAACGATCAGGTCCGCCAGGACCCGACCTTCTCACTTGTGACCGGCATACATCATCAGGTTGGCGCAGAATTCGGCGTGGGGCTTGCTCATCGCCGCGTCCTGGCACTCCTTCATCATCGCGTCCTGCTTGTCCTTGGCCGTWGCRGCCCAGGCAGCCTTGAAMTCGGCCTCGGGCTTCATGGTCTTCATGCTGGMATCGGTGAAGAACGGCGYCATATTGTCCGGCTCATCGAGCGAGCCTGCAAGTGCAACTCCRCTGACCATAGAAAGAGCGAGCGCACCGAGGACGATATTCTTGAAGTTCATGGGTTGGTTCCTTCCCTCTTGTTTCAGCGAGCGTCGTCACGACGCTCGCTACATCAATACGAAACCGGGAAGGCCGGCGTTTCATGTCGGCGGGATCAAGTGAATGTGATCGACCGCCGCGCTGCCAAAAAAGGAGGCCCGGAAACAGCTTCCGGGCCTCAAGGCGTGAGCCCCCTTTCGAGAGCGTCACGACGGGATCTTCAAGGCAGTTCCAGGAACGGCGCCGCGGTCTTCCGTTCGAAATTGCGCAAGGCGTATTGGTTTCGGGACCGGCGGGGAGGAAAGCGCGCCGGTCCCGCTGGCGAAGGCGGCCTTACGGCACCACTTCGCCGTGCTGGGTGACGTCGAGGCCCTCGACCTCTTCCTGGGTGCTCGGACGCAGGCCGACCAGCGCCTTGACGACGAAGAGGATCACGAAGGTGGCGATCGCCGTCCACAGGATGGTGAAGACGATGCCGTAGGCCTGGATGGCGACCGAGCCGCCCTTGCCGGCCGCGTTGATGACCGGATCAGCGAGCGCGCCGGTAAGCAGCGCGCCGACCACGCCGCCGACGCCGTGGACGCCGAAGGCATCGAGCGAGTCGTCATAGCCCATCGCATGCTTGAGCTTGACCGCCGACAGGTAGCAGACGACACCGGCGATGATGCCGACGATGAAGGCGCCGGTCGGGTTGACGAAACCGGAGGCCGGCGTCACGGCGACAAGGCCGGCGACAGCACCGGAGATGATGCCCAGCACTGAGGGCTTCTTGGCGACGATCCATTCGGCGAACATCCAGGCCAGCGCCGCGGCGGCGGTGGCGACCTGCGTGTTCATCATCGCGGCGCCGGCAAGGCCATCGGCGCCAAGTTCAGAACCGGCGTTGAAGCCGAACCAGCCGACCCACAGCAGCGAGGCGCCGATCACCGAATAGACGAGGTTGTGCGGCGCCATGTTGGTGGTGCCGTAGCCCTCGCGCTTGCCGAGAACGAGCGCGCAGACCAGGCCCGCGACACCGGCGTTGATGTGGACGACCGTGCCGCCGGCGAAGTCGAGGACGCCGGCCGTACCGAGGAAGCCGCCGCCCCACACCCAGTGCGCGATCGGCGCGTAGACGAACACCAGCCACAGGCCCATGAAGATCAAGAGCGCCGAGAACTTCATGCGTTCGGCGAAGGCGCCGGCGATCAGCGCCGGCGTGATGATGGCGAAGGTCATCTGGAACATCGAGAAGACGAATTCCGGAATGTTCGAGACCCCCGGCGCCCACAGCGTGGAGACGGTGATGCCGTGGTGGAAGAATTTCGAGAAGCCGCCGATATAGGCGTTCATGCCGCCGCCGTCGGAGAAGGCGAGCGAATAGCCGAACATGAACCACAGCACCGTCACCAGGCAGGTGATGGCGAAGCTCTGCATGATGGTGGCGAGCACGTTCTTCTTGCGCACCATGCCGCCATAGAACAGCGCCAGGCCGGGGATGGTCATCATCAGCACCAGTGCCGTCGAGGTCAGCATCCAGGCGGTGTTGCCGGAATCGAGCACGGGCGCCGGTGTGGCGGGAGCGGTGGTCGTGGCGGCCGGTGCGGCGGCCTGCTGCGCGAAGGCGGCGACGGTTCCCAGGGCTGTGAGCGCGAACGCGGCGAGGGCGGCCGCGCGTCCCGTCGTCTTCATGGGGGAAGGAATATTCATTGAACTCTCCGTTGAAATGGTGGTCGCGGCTTCAGAGCGCGTCGGTGTCTGTTTCGCCGGTGCGGATGCGCACGGCCTGGTCGATGCCGAAGACGAAGATCTTGCCGTCGCCGATCTGGCCGGTCTTGGCGGCCCCGGTGATGGCTTCGACGGCCTTGTCGACCATGTCGGCGCCGACGGCGACTTCGATCTTGATCTTCGGCAGGAAACTGACCGCGTATTCCGCCCCGCGATAGATTTCCGTATGCCCCTTCTGACGCCCGTAGCCTTTGACTTCGGTGACGGTCAGGCCCTGGATGCCGACGCCGGTGAGCGCTTCGCGCACCTCGTCGAGCTTGAACGGCTTGATGATTGCCATCACGATTTTCATAAGGTTTCACCCTTTGCTGTTGCGGTCCCCCGCGTTTGCACGACTGCACCGATCCCGTGGGAGCCGGAGAGTGCCCAACAGGATTCAAGCTCCGTGCCAACTGCCGAGGCAGCGCATTAACCTGTTGTAAACAAAGGGAACGAGGTGCCCGTGGCTACGCTTTGCTCAGACTGGCAGCGAGTCATTTGCTGAAAAAATAGGCAAAATCCGCCGAATGCCTATTTTGCAAGCTATTGGCGTCATTGAAGGCAACGGCACCATTTTACCGCAAGAATGCCGCGCCAAGCCGGCGCAGACCGATTTTCCTTGCGCGCCGCCGGACCGTTGGCGCTGCTTGGGAAGAAAGGCTGGTCCTGCTCAGCGCTTCAGGCGTATGAGGCCTTCCTGGGCCACGGAGGCGATCAGGGTTCCGTCGCGGGCAAACAGCGACCCGCGCGTGAAGCCGCGCGAGCCTTGCGTGGACGGGCTGTCCTGCGTGTAGAGGATCCAGTCGTCCAGCGAATGGCTGCGATGGAACCACATGGCGTGGTCGAGGCTGGCGGCCTGGATATCGCGGTCGAAGATGGCCCGGCCATGCGCGAAGGTCGAGGTGTCGAGCAGCGTCATATCGGAGAGATAGGCAAGCACCGCCGCTTGCGTGGCACGATCTTCCGGCACGGGACCGGTGGTGCGGATCCAGATGTTCTGCTCCGGCTCCAGCTTCTCGCGGCTGGTATAGTGCTTCAGCATCACCGGCTTCATCTCGATCGGCCGGTCGCGTTCCCAGTAGCGCTTGATGCCTTCCGGCACCGCTTCGCCATATTTGCCGATGAGCTCGCGCTGCGACAAAAGCGTGTCGGGCGCCGGCACATCGCGCGGCATCGGCATCTGGTGTTCCAGCCCGACCTCGTCCTGCTGGAACGAGGCTTCGAGCGAAAAGATCGCCTGTCCGTGCTGGATCGCCACGACCCGCCGGGTGGTGAAGGAGCCGCCGTCGCGGATGCGATCGACCTCGTAGACGATCGGCACCTTGGTGTCGCCCGGCCGCATGAAATAGCCGTGCAGCGAATGCACGTGCCGTTCGGGCTCGACCGTGCGCTGCGCGGCGACCAACGCCTGGGCGATCGTCTGGCCGCCGAAGACACGCTGCCAGTCGAGCTTGGGACTGCGACCACGATACAGATTGTGTTCAAGCTGCTCGAGGTCGAGAATGCTCAGAAGCTCGTCCATGGCCGCCGTCATCGTTCCACGTCCTGCAAAAGATGTGTCATGGCGGGTTTCGGACAGGAGAGGCAAGCAGTCAAGCTGCTGCGGCCATCGATGCGGCCGGAAGTCGCGAAAGGAAAGTGCCATGGTCGACCGCAAGCCGGATGCAGCAGGGACGAATGGAACAGGCGAAGCCCCGCTGGACATTCTCGTCGCTGGAGCCGGCTATGTCGGCCTTGCCGCCGCGGTGTCGCTGAAACAGGCGCGCCCGAACCTCACCGTCGCCATCGTCGATGCGGCGCCCGCCGGCGTCTGGCAGAAGGACGGCCGCGCTTCGGCCATTGCGGCCGCGGCCTGCCGCATGTTGGAGCAGTTGGGCGTCTGGGAAGYGATCGCGCCAGAGGCGCAGGCGATCACCGAGATGATCATCACCGATTCGCGCGCCGCCGATCCGGTGCGCCCGGTGTTCTTGACCTTCGACGGCGAGGTCGCGCCCGGCGAGCCCTTCGCGCACATGGTCGCCAACCGCGACATGAACGGCGCCTTGCGGGGGCGCGCCGCCAAGCTCGGCATCGATATCATCGAAGGCATGGCCGTCAGCGCCTTCGACGCCAACGGCGCCGGGATCACCGTGCATCTGGCCGATGGCGCCGCATTGAAGGCGCGGCTGCTGATCGCAGCCGACGGCGTCAATTCGAAATTGCGCGACATGGCCGGCATCAAGACGGTGAAGTGGGAGTACGGCCAGTCCGGCATCGTCTGCACCGTGGCGCATGAGCGCCCGCATAACGGCCGCGCCGAGGAACATTTCCTGCCGGCAGGTCCGTTCGCCACGCTGCCGCTGAAGCCCGACAGCGACGGGACCAACCGCTCTTCAATCGTCTGGGTGGAGCGTAGCGAGGACGCCCAAAAGCTGGTCGATGGCGACGAGTTCGTCTTCGAGCATGAGCTGGAGCAGCGCTTCGGCCTCAGGCTCGGCGAGATCCACGTCGCCGACAAGCCGCGCGCCTGGCCGCTCGGCCTCACCCTTGCGCGGGCCTTCGTGGCGCCCCGCTTCGCGCTGGCGGGCGACGCCGCCCACGGCATCCACCCGATCGCCGGCCAGGGCCTCAACCTCGGCTTCAAGGACGTCGCGGCGCTTGCCGAAGTGATCGTCGAGGCCGACCGTCTCGGCCAGGACATCGGCGCGCTCGACGTGCTCGAGCGCTACCAGCAATGGCGGCGTTTCGACACGTTGCAGATGGGCGTCACCACCGATGTGCTGAACCGGCTGTTCTCCAACGACATCGCCCCGCTGCGCGCCGTGCGCGACATCGGCCTCGGCCTCGTCGAGCGCATGCCGAAGCTCAAGGACTTCTTCATCCGCCAGGCCTCCGGCCTGTCCGGCGACACGCCACGCCTGCTCAAGGGCGAGGCGATCTGAGCCGCCTCGTAATCGGCTGAGTCTTCCCAACATCGTCCTTGGGCAAAGCAGGGGCGTAGCTCCGTCGTGGAGACAATGGATGGGGCGGCACGGAAACGTGTACCAGGCGCCGCGTTCCCGCCCACCCCCCTCTGGCCTGCCGGCCATCTCCCCCGCAAGGGGGGAGATCGGAAGTTGCTGCGCCGGCGCTCTTCCTGCGACGTTAGCGATTGGCGAAAGCGGACGCGACATTCAATCTCCCCCTTGCGGGGGAGATGTCCGGCAGGACAGAGGGGGGAGCTGTCCCGCCAGCATTTCGGATGGACGTCCAATCACCAAAGCATGCAATCTGCTGATGCAGCGCCGAGGACCTAATGCACCTCAAASCCCAGCTTCTGCCGCAGCCGCARCATYCGCTGGTCGGCTATCTTGAGGCCCTGCTCGCCGCCTTGCGCGACGCGGTTCAGCATCCTGAGCARATCTTCCCTCTCATGCGGGTCGAGGCGACCGCGCAGGAATGGCGCCAGCTTGTCTATGACGATCGTGGTGTCGTCGATCTGCGAGGCGGCCCATTTGGCGTAGACGACGGCCTCGTCGGCTTTCTTCGGGCTGTCCGCGATCTGCGAAATCACCTCGCGGATAGCCGCCTCGCGGTGCGGCAGGACCGGCCCATGCTCCGAGACCAGAGCGGTGATCAGCGTCGCGGCCGCCACCACCGGATCGTCGATCGCCGTCAGCGGCGAAAGCGCCGCCTGCTTGCGCAGCTTCTTGCGGCGCATATTGCCTTGCACCCGGCCGACCGCGTCGGCGACCTCGCGCGCCGCTTCGCCCATGTATTTCAGCCGATACCACCAGATGGCCGCCGCGCCGAGCAGACCAAGTATAGCAATCAGGAAAGGCATGCAGAGTTCCCCCGAAATCCCGGCAACGATAGGAGAAGCGCAGCATCGCTTCAACACGCGACAGTTGCGGCGGATCAAGATTACGCGGAAAACCCGCCACAATCGCCATAGCCCGGCGTCATGACCCCGGTATGTCGTAGATCGCCCTGACTTCGATCGTGCCTAGTTCCGCGAGCGGAATGCCCTCGGCGATCGCCAGCGCCTCGTCGAGATCCGCGGCCTCGACCATGACGAAACCCAGGAGTTGCTCCTTGGTCTCCGCGAACGGCCCATCCGTGACCAGCCGTTTGCCCTCGCGGCGCCGCAGCGATTTCGACATCTTCACCGGCTGCAGGGCTTGCGCGACGATCAGCTTGCCTTGTCGGTCGAGTTCCCTGTCATAGGCGAGCGAGTCGGCATCGAGCTTGGCCCCACGCTCCCGGGTCAGCGCAAACAGGTCTTTTTCCTCGCCATAGACCAGCAGCACATATTTCATTTCGAGCTCCCTTCCGTTGTTGAACCATAAGAGGCGCCGACGGCGCTGTCAGGCTTGCCCTTGATCGCGGCCGCTTGATCAAGGAGGCTGGCGGCGACACCGATGATGGCTGCCGCGGCGAGCAGCCGCCCGAAGCCTGACGCCGGCGGATCCAACGAGAAATCCTCGGGCCGCCGGGTCTTTCCGCCCCGTTTGCACATTGCGAAAAGCAGATTGTCCATCCCGAACCTCCTCCACYCATGACAATGCGTAGCCAGGCGCAGGACGGCCGAGCCGGAGGGAAGCCGACATTTTTKSYTKKKGKTTTTTTGAGATTCTTCGCCTGCGCCATTCCGACYGGCGAGACCGCATCATGAGCATGGTCTTCCGCCRCGTCCGCGCTATAGTTCTGGAGAACGCCGGCSCCCGCYGGCGCAAACCCCGACARRSCAGGAGGACTTCATGGACCGCACCGCAAACGCCGTCTGGAAAGGCAATCTGAAAGAAGGCAAGGGCACGCTGGACACCCAGAGCGGCGCCTTGAAGAGTACGCCCTATTCCTTCAAGGCGCGCTTCGAGGATGAGAGCGGCAAATCCGGCACCAATCCGGAAGAGCTGATCGCGGCCGCGCATGCTGGCTGCTACGCCATGCAGCTGTCGCACTTCCTGGCCGAGAACGGCACGCCGGCGACGGAACTCGACGCCAAGGCCGTGGTGACGCTGGCGCCCGGCACCGGCATCACCGGCAGCGCCATCACCCTGGTCGGCAAGGTGCCGGGCATCGACGCGGCGAAATTCAAGGAGCTTGCCGAGAAGGCCAAGGCCGAGTGCCCGGTCTCGAAGGCGCTCGGCGCCATCAAGGTTTCTCTCGACGCGAAATTGGGGTGACCGCGTTTCACTTCGAGGAGCAGCGATCCTTCGCGCCCCCTCTGCCCTGCCGGGCATCTCCCCCAAGTGGGGGAGATTGGCAGCTTCCGCGCCTCGCTCATTCCTGCGACGATGGAGATTGGCGAAAGCCGAGATGAAGTCGATCTCCCCCCAAGTGGGGGAGATGTCCGGCAGGACAGAGGGGGGCGCTGTCCCGCCGACCTCTCAAATTGCCGACCTTAGCCGCCCAGCGCCTCGATCTTCGCGCGCAGTGCCGAGACCTCTTCTTCCAGCGCCTTCACCCGCGCCTCCAGATCGGAGTCCGATGACGACACCGCTGGCTGCCACGGCGCAGCCACCACTGCCGCTTCCACTGGTCCGCACAGTAAATGCACATAGCGCTCCTCGCGCTGTCCCGGCGCGCGTTCGAGCAGTTGTATCAGCGGCGGCCGGCGGCCGATCATCAGGTCGAGATTGTCGCGCAGCTCCTCGATCGAGCCAAAGCGGGCCATCCGTTCCGAGCGGGCGAGAAGCTCGTGCGCGGTCTGCGCGCCGCGCAGAAGCAGGAGGCCGATCACCGCGATCTGCGGCGTGGTCAGCGAAAAGCGTTGCGCCATCAAATGCTCGTAGCGCTCGACGCGCGAGGCGAAGGCCTGGCGCACCAGGCCCTTCTGCTCGAGCTGGCTCAGCGCCCGCCTGACCTCGGGCAGCTCCAGCGCCATTACCGGCTCGCGCGCCGTCTTCTGGTTGGCCGCCTGATGCGCGCCGTTGAGCGTCAGCGGATAGACGTCCGGCGTCAGCTCCTTCTTCTCGATCAGAGAGCCGAGCACGCGCGCTTCGATGGGGGACAGGACGGGGAGATCGGTCATTGGATTGCTATCCTTCTAGAGCATGATGCCGAAAAGTGTGAAGCGGTTTTCGGACGACATCATGCTCTATCTCCTTGATTTAGAGACGGATTCGGATTTCAGGTCAATTCGACCTGAAATCATCCGGCTCTAGGTCCGGAGGGGCAGCACCCCCCTCTGTCCTGCCGGACATTTCCCCCGCAAGGGGGGAGATCAGCAGCTTGTGCGCCGTTCATCCATTCCTGCAGCGTTGAAGATTAGCGAATGCGGGAATGACAGCCAATCTCCCCCCTTGCGGGGGAGATGTCCGGCAGGACAGAGGGGGGTGTGAAGGATCGCTACCGACGACAATTTCGCCGGTAACAGAGTTTGCCTACACCCGTCGCTCCACCATCATCTTCTTGATCTCTGCGATCGCCTTGGCCGGGTTCAGCCCCTTGGGGCAGGTCTGCGCGCAGTTCATGATGGTGTGGCAGCGATAGAGCCGGAACGGGTCCTCGAGATTGTCGAGCCGCTCGCCGGTCGCTTCGTCGCGGGAATCGATCAGCCAGCGATAGGCCTGCAGCAGCACGGCCGGGCCGAGATAGCGATCGCCGTTCCACCAGTAGCTGGGACACGAGGTCGAGCAGCAGGCGCACAGGATGCATTCATAGAGTCCGTCGAGCTTTTCGCGATCCTCATGGCTCTGCAGCCATTCCTTGGCGGGCGTCGGCGAGACCGTCTTCAGCCACGGCTCGATCGAGGCGTGTTGAGCGTAGAAATTGGTGAGGTCCGGCACCAGGTCCTTGATCACCGGCATATGCGGCAACGGGTAGACTTTCACGGCACCCGAAATGTCTTCGGCGCCCTTGGTGCAGGCGAG
>BFBZ01000774.1_pt1 | contig 26002 bp, 31 predicted proteins | sample 1888401 | NCBI WGS metagenome assembly BFBZ01 (sample SAMD00112614, study PRJDB3348) | symbiont metagenome | host: Chara braunii
CCTCCACCCAACAACCATTGCCGACATATGAGCAACTGGTACCCGCCGGAGGCGACGAAGGCGAAAGCATGGATTGAGGCCTTGAGGGCTGCTTCTCCGCCATCGAAGCGCGAAAGCAGGCAGAAGTATCTCGCCCCTCAGACAGCCTTTCGCCGCAGCATCCTTCTCGGTGGCGCCATCGAAAATACGGCACCGTATAGCTTCGAGAGCATATCCTTGCGGTCGCTTCCTTCGCTCAGCGCTTCCCAGCTCATCAGGGCACCGACATGCGCTGTGATCGTGCTTCCTGACAGACGCCGGAATTCGCGGATCAACAATGAGAGGCGCAGCGTCATCGAAAGGCGGCTCGCCAGATGAAACAGCCGGCCGTTTTGCCCCTCGAAATAGACCGGTATGACGCTAGCGCGCGCCGCCTGGATCAGCTTAGCCGGAAATATCTTCCACGGCAGGTCTTCGGCGCGGCCAAAACCCTTCTTCGCAGTGGCGACGCCGCCAGCGGGAAAGATGATGATCGTCGTGCCTTCCTTGAGCAGACGAACGGCTTCATGACGCGTCTTCATGTTGATCGCCATCGCTTCCTTGGTTTCCTCGAAGGAAACGGGCAGCGAATAATCATGCATCTCCGGCACCTTCAACAACTCGTTGTTGATCAGGACCTTGAACGGACGGCCGAGCTGCTCGGCAAGCGCCAGGACGGCGATTCCGTCGCCGATGCCAAAGGGATGATTGGCGACGATGACGATCGGCGCGTCGGGAATCTGGGCCGGAGGCCATTCGCCCTTGGCAAGCAGGCGCACGTCGATGAGATCGAGCATCTTACCGAAGACGCGCTCGCTCTTACCGACGATATCGCTACGCCAGATATCATAAAGTCGAGCATAACGATCGCGGCCGGATAGGCCTTCGATGGAGCGGATGAACCAGCGCTTGATGCGCGGGTCCCGTTCATTGGCGTAGGATAATTCTTTGAAATCCAAATGCGCGACGGGCTGCCCCGCTCCTATCGTTCAGCTGCGCGATATACAGCGGCCGCAGCAACGCTTTGATTTATAAACTATATGAAAGATTTATGTCAGTTGTCTGACGGCACCCTTAAAGTGCCGTCAGGTATCATTTTGCCGTTAAGCAGCAGCCTTGGCGCGCCGTGCTTCCCGCTTGCGCAGAATATCTGGCGCCGTGGCCTCGAGAGTAAGCGATGCGATGGCTTCATCAAGCGACATCGCCGTCTGAACCTGGCTGCCGAGACGGCGGATGTTGACCGAGCGCTCTTCGGCTTCCTTCTTGCCGCAGACGATGATCACGGGAACCTTCGTCACCGAATGTTCGCGGACCTTGTAGTTGATCTTCTCGTTGCGGAAATCGGTCTCCACATCGAGGCCGGCGTCGCGCAGCGCTTCGGCAACTTCTTCGCCATAGGCATCCGCCTCCGAAGTGATCGTCGCCACGACGACCTGAAGCGGCGAAACCCAAAGCGGCATGTGACCGGCGAAGTTCTCGATCAGGATACCGAGGAACCGCTCCATCGAGCCGCAGATGGCGCGATGGATCATGACCGGCTGGGTCTTCTCCGAATGCTGGTCGATGTAGAAGGCACCGAAGCGTTCCGGCAGGTTGAAGTCGACCTGCGTGGTGCCGCACTGCCATTCGCGGCCGATGGCGTCCTTCAGCGTATATTCGAACTTCGGCCCGTAGAACGCACCCTCGCCCGGTAGAATGCCGGTCTTGATGCGACCCTCGGACTGCGCCTCGATGGTCTTCAGCACATCCATCATCACGCTTTCGGCGCGGTCCCAGAGCGCGTCGGAGCCGACGCGCTTTTCCGGACGGGTCGACAGCTTGACGACGATTTCCTTGAAGCCGAAATCCTCATAGACCGACAGGATAAGGTCATTGATCTTCAGGCACTCGGCGGCCATCTGCTCGTCGGTGCAGAAGATGTGAGCGTCGTCCTGCGTGAAGCCGCGCACGCGCATCAGGCCATGCAATGCGCCTGAGGGCTCGTAGCGATGGACTGCGCCGAATTCCGCAAGGCGGATCGGCAGTTCGCGGTAAGACTTCAAGCCATGCTTGAAGATCTGGATATGGCCTGGGCAGTTCATCGGCTTCAGCGCGAAGACGCGATCATCATCCGTATCGTCGCCGGCGACGGTGACCTTGAACATGTTGTCGCGATACCAGCCCCAGTGACCGGAGGTTTCCCAGAGCGACTTGTCGAGCACCTGCGGTGCGTTGACTTCCTGATAGTCGCCCTGCAGCCGCCGGCGCATATAGGAAACGAGCGTCTGGAACATGCGCCAGCCCTTGCCGTGCCAGAAGACGACGCCTGGGCCTTCTTCCTGGAAATGGAACAGGTCCATTTCGCGGCCAAGGCGACGATGATCACGCTTCTCGGCCTCTGCAAGGATGTGCAGATAATTGTCGAGATCGGCCTGCTCTGCGAATGCCGTGCCGTAGATGCGGGTCAGCATCGGATTGTTGCTGTCGCCACGCCAATAGGCACCGGCCACCTTCATCAGCTTGAACGCCGTGCCGATCTGGCCGGTGGACGCCATATGCGGACCACGGCAGAGGTCGAACCAATCGCCCTGATAGTAGATCTTCAGATCCTGACCTTCAGGGATCGCATCGACCAGCTCCACCTTGTAGCGCTCGCCCTTGGCTGCAAAGACTTCCTTTGCCTTCTCGCGCGACCAAATCTGCTTGGTGAACGGAGCATTGCGCTGGATGATCTCGCGCATCTTCTTCTCGATGACCGGAAGATCATCGGGCGTGAAGGGCTCGTTCTTGGCAAAATCGTAGTAGAAACCGTTCTCGATGACCGGACCGATCGTCACCTGCGTGCCGGGCCACAGTTCCTGAACCGCTTCCGCCATAACGTGTGCCGCGTCATGCCGGATGAGCTCCAGTGCGCGATCGTCCGTGCGGGTGATGATTTCGATCTTGCCGTCAGTTACCGGATCCGAGAGATCACGCACGGTGCCGTCAATGGCAATGCCGACCGACTTCTTGGCCAGCGACTTTGAAATGGATTCGGCGACATCGCGACCGGTTGTGCCAGCAGCGAAGCTGCGCACGGAACCATCGGGAAATGTCAGGGAAACGGATTGGGACATCGATATTCTCCTTGTCCAGTCCCGCCAACGAATGCGGGTGGTTTCTATGGAAGCGGTCAATTATCCGCAAGTTGCGGATGATCGACCGCAGCCTGATAATGACTTTTCATGATTTAGTAAAGGAAAGTGGGTCTCAGGGTCGTAAAAATCGAGTGGATTTTTGGCGGTAAAATCAGGAGATCGTGGGAACTCGTTTCCAAAAAAAATACTCAATCAGGCTGACAACCCAGACAAAAAGCAACCAGTAACATAGGTAGATTCTGAAGAGACTTTTGATGATTGCGGCGTTGATGGAATCACTCGGGTGGAAGCCAAGCCAAGCGTACGGGCCGTGGTGATTGTCGAACTTATCCAGCCACATGAAAAGTATAGCAAAACCTATCAACAAAACCGGAAAGATCAGGGGTACTTTCTTGACTCTGAATCCCCTCAATGCCTTGAAGGTCAAGGCAAGAAGAGTGGTGAAACCCAACAGCAAGGTTAGGCTCGCTATCGATCTGACACCGAAGAAAGTACATTGATCCCCCTCGGAATACGGTAGCCTCTGCATTTGCGACAAAGCGGTGGCATTCGGCGGCCACAGATCACGTAGAAATGGATTGTCGCGGAAGTAACAGGCGGCCTTTAGTTCGTAATGGAACAAAACCCAAGCCAGGATCGTGATAAGGAACGCGGCACCCAATACGATTAAGAGGAATTCACCGCGTCTGTTGGCCGCTGCTGCTTTTGCTTGCAGCTCCTGTTTGGGGTCTTTTGAGATATCCTGGCTCAATGCATTCCCACCCAGGTTCATCGTCATAGTTGTGACCGAGATTATTGCTCAATCAATATGAAATTAAGGGTATATTTCGCTACTTTTTTATCAAATACGAGTTGTTTTCGCGCGCTTAATCATTTCATCGATTCCGCGCACGGTGTTCCAGTTGCGCATCGTTCCGATGCCAAGACGTTTGGTCGTCAGAGCCGACAATAGCTTCGTGTCGCTAGCTTTGAGGCCGAAATCGATCCAGAGATCGCCATCAACAACAGCCATGCGCTCGTCCTGCCGATATCTGGCAAATATATCGAGGACTTGAGGCTCAAGCGGCTGACGCATGACGCGAATGATGACCTCGCTGCCGATCCCGTCAAGAAAGGGATTGCCTTCTGCAAGCCTCAGCCATGTATCCGCGTCGCGCACGACGATATCGACATGTTTCCCGAAGGCTGTGGCAAAGCCGGCTTCGAGCTTCGCCTCGATCGAGGCAATGGGCTGTCTCTCGCCTTCGAAAATCAGATTGCCAGTTGCGACAAGCGTTCTGGTGTTGCGAAAGCCGAGCGCCTCCGCCATCGCCTTGAGATCGGCCATCACAACCCTGCGGCCCGGACCGAGAACGATGCTGTAGAGCAGCGCGACGTAGATCGCCATGTTCTCAGGCGGCCTTCTGCCCGAGGCGGAAGTAGCGCCAGGGTGCCCACCAATGGTAGCGGCTCTCCAATATATTTGGCACCGGATCAAGCCCGCTGGTGCCCCCGGGACCACAGCGCCCCACACGAAACAGCGTCATCCAGCCACCGGCCCATAGACCATGCCGGGCAATCGCCTCGTAGCCATATTCCGAGCAGGTCGGGATATGGCGGCAGGAATTGCCGATGAAGCCGGACAAGGTTAGCTGATAGAGGCGGATGAAGCCCATGCCGAAGAGGCGGTCCGGCGTCTTGCGGAAAGGGCCGGAATAGTTGCGTGATTGATTTATCCGGTTGGGTGGCTCCGCATTGCGTCGTGCGCTTTTCGGAGCCGCCGCGCCGCCCTCGTCTTCATCGTCGTCCTGCATGAGACAGAATTGACACATCGCACGGAGCCTCGATCAGACGGCTGCGGCCGTTTTGGCGTTGCCGCCCTGGCGTACCGCCTCAATCTGGCCGATCGCATCGACAACGGCATCGAATGTCAGCATCGTCGACGCGTGACGCGCCTTGTAATCCCGGACGGGTTTCAGGTAGCGCATATCCTCGAAACGGCCACTTGGCCCTTCGCCGTCAGCCTTCAGCATGGCGAGCATATCTTCTCGCGCCTGGCGTAATTCTTCCGCCGACGCTCCGACGACGTGGCGGGCCATGATCGAAGACGACGCCTGGCCGAGCGCGCAGGCCTTGACGTCATGGGCAAAATCGGTCACCACATCGCCGTCCATTTTCAGCCAGATTTTTACGCGAGAACCGCACAGTCTGGAATGGGCCTGGGCACTGGCATCGGCGTCAGGAAGACTGCCGATAAGGCCGATATTACCGGCAAATTCCAGGATTTTGCTGTTGTAGATGTCGTCCATCACAGATTTTGCTCCGATGCACCTGTGTTGCGTTGCGTAATAAAAAACACAGCGTGTCCGTTTAGGACACTTTCACAGGAACGATGCCATACTATATGTATGTCGTTCGAAGACCATAGAAATGCAATGGTCTTCTGTAAGTTTGATGGGAAACCGTGCAGGACGGCAGGCTTGTCCGCCAGCCAGAACGCCCCGGAGCCCGCCAAAGGTACACAATCTCCGTATCTCGGGGATGCCAGTGGCGAGTCCGACAGATGATATCCGCGTAGCGGGTAGGAGAACCACAGGTAATGGACGCCATTGTAAAGAATTTTCCGCAAGTCGTTGAATCCGAACGTCCGTCGCAGAAGGAAGCCGAAGACGCAGTCCGCGTTCTGCTTCGCTGGGCTGGTGACGATCCGCAGCGCGAAGGCCTGCTCGATACGCCGGCTCGTGTCGCCAAGGCCTATCGCGAGCTTTTCGCCGGCTACGACCAGAATCCCGAGGATGTACTAGGCCGCACCTTTGAAGAGGTTGCCGGCTACGACGACATCGTCCTCGTGCGCGACATTCCATTCTTCTCGCATTGCGAACACCACATGGTGCCGATCATCGGCAAGGCGCATGTCGCTTATCTGCCGAACGGTCGCGTGCTCGGTCTGTCGAAGATCGCACGCGTCATTGAAATCTTCGGCCGCAGGCTGCAGACCCAGGAAGCCATGACTGCGCAGATTGCCAATGCGATCGACGATACGCTCCGCCCACGCGGCGTTGCCGTCATGATCGATGCCGAGCATATGTGCATGGCCATGCGCGGTGTGCAGAAGCAGGGGGCGACGACTTTGACCACGACCTTTACCGGCGCTTTCAAGGCAGACCCTGCTGAACAAGTACGTTTCATGTCGATGGTCCGGGGCCGCTAACCGGGCTCCAAGGAAAGAGCCGGAAATGAATATGATTTTCAATGCGCCTTCCGAAGACAAGTCCGAGCTCGAAGACGCAGGCGATTTCACGCCCCGTTTCGACGATCGGGGTCTGATCACCGCGATCGTGACCGATGCGCATGACGGCGAACTGCTGATGGTCGCACACATGAATGCCGAGGCGCTTGCCTTGACGATCAAGACCGGCACGGCGCACTATTTCAGCCGTTCTCGCGGAAAAATCTGGAAGAAGGGCGAGACATCCGGAAACTTGCAGACGGTGAAGGAAATCCGTACCGATTGCGATCAGGACGCCATATGGCTGAAGGTCGAAGTCGCCGGGCATGACGCCACCTGTCACACCGGACGCCGGTCCTGTTTCTATCGTACTGTCGAGCTGGAAGACGGAAAGCCGATGCTGAGCGTGGTCGATGATCACCTGCATTTCGATCCGGACGAAGTCTACAAGCATTAGACCTATTGGCGAAGTGCGCTAATTAGTTACAACCGATATACGATTTGGAAACGAAAAAGGGACAGTATTTTGCTGGGGGCACATTAGGCTCCGGAGGAGAGTTCAAATGCTGAATTGGGGTTTGAATCGTCATAGCGGCGGACAGAACTCGACCGGTTTGAGCACCTCGCAAGATACATCCAATTCGCCTCCAACCGTCGCTCCCCCAAAGAAAGTCAAGATCGCGCTGGCACTCGGCGGCGGTGCGGCGCGAGGCTGGGCGCATATCGGCGTGTTGCGCGCCCTGGATGAGGCCGGGATAGCTGTCGGCATGATTGCCGGCACATCGATCGGGGCCCTCGTTGGCGGCTGCTATCTCGCCGGCAAGCTCGACGAGCTGGAGGCTTTCGCCCGTTCGCTGACCATGCGCCGCATCGCAAGCCTTCTTGATCTGACCATCGGCGGCAGTGGCCTGTTCGGCGGCATGCGGTTGACCAAGCGCATGCAGGAACATCTCGAAGGGCTTTCGATCGAAGATCTCGAGCATCCTTTCGTCGCTGTTGCCGCGGAGCTGAACACCGGCCACGAAGTTTGGATTGCCAATGGTTCCCTGATCACGGCCCTGCGGGCCTCATACGCCCTGCCCGGCATTTTCGAGCCGGTGCGCTCCAACGGCCGAACCCTGGTCGATGGCGCGCTGGTCAATCCCGTACCGGTTTCTGTGTGCCGCACCTATGAACAGCCGCTCGTGGTCGGGGTGAACCTGCATTACGATCTCTATGGTCGATCCGCCGTGATCAAACACAATGTCGGCCCGCCAAATGGCGACCTGTTGCGCCGCGAAGACGCGCCTGCCACGAAACTCGGCATGACCGGCGTCATGGTGCAGGCCTTCAACATTATCCAGGACAGGATTGCCCGCGCGCGCCTGGCCGGAGACCCACCCGACCTAGCGCTGCATCCGCGCCTGAGCGACATCGGCCTTTCGGAGTTTCATCGCGCAGGTGAAGCGATCGAGCGCGGCTACGAGGAAACCCTGGCCAGACTGACCGAGATCCGCCGGATGCAGGAAGCCTATGCGCGGTAGCGCGTAAAGTCGAAAAATTTCAGACCATTGGGCCTATCCGCCAAAAACCGGCAAGGCATCCACTGATGCTGCGCAATTCCGGTACTTCGCTTTGTGCTCGGCACATTCGTCGTTGCAATCGACCCCACCGGGCCGATTGCTTCGCCAGCGGCGAGCCGTTACTCACCCGGCAATATAGGCCTTGATCTGCTCGGCCTCGAGTTCGATCTCGCGGATACGCCATTTGACGACGTCACCGATCGAAATGATGCCGCTGAGCTTGCCCTTTTCCTCGACGGGGACATGGCGGAAGCGACGCAACGTCATCAGTTCCATCAATTCGTCGGTGGTAGTATCTTCCTTGCAGCGATGCACTTTGGCCGTCATCATCGATGCAATCGGCTTATCGAGGCACTCTGCGCCATCCTTGGCAACGGCATTAACGACATCTCGCTCGGTAAAGATACCCGATATCTTGCCGCCTGCCCCAACGACGACAATTGCGCCGATGCGCTTCTCGTTGAGTATCCTAGCGGCTTCGCCAACCGTGGTGTTACCCCCGGTGGTAACGACATCGCGGCCTTTGGCATCCAGTATGGCTTTTACGGAAACTGACATTCGATCCTCCCATCTCGAAAGCATGGTGAACACTTCAAGCGTCCGATATGTTCCGAAACTACCCCCGGAGCTCAAACCGGCGCACTGCCCGTCGGTCTAGTCGATCTCCTCTATCCCAAGACCGACGGATGATAATGGTGCGCCCGCGGCGTCAAGAAAGCAACAGCTTCATTCGTCCAGCGGCGGGGCTTTCTGCACTTCTGTGATTGGTTGCCGATCAAACAGCGCGAACAGCAGAAATCCGAAGAGAAAGCCGCCGATATGGGCATCCCAGGCCACTGGCTGCGAGCTGTCACCGGCAAGGGTGATGCCAAAGGCAACGAGTGCATTACCGGCAATCCACATGACGATATAGGCAACGACGGTGCGACTGCGCAGTGACGCGAGAATGGTGAGGCGCGGGTTCAGATGCGCTTGCCCCATGGAGCGCCGGCGACCATCCATGGCCGGAAAGGCGAAACGGCAGGCAGCGCCCATGAGCGCCGAGACGACACCGGATGCGCCGATCAGCAATGTCTGGTCGCCCCAATAGAGGGCAGCATGCATGAAGGCGGAGGCGGCAGACGAGAGAATCCAGAAAATCACGTAGCGCAACGTGCCGATGCGCCGAGCCACCGGCGCTGCAAAGACCATCAGCCAAAGGCTGTTGAAAACGATGTGCTCGATGCCGCCATGCAAGAGCGAATAGGTCACCGGCGTCCAAAGCCATTCGAGACCCTGCTGCGACAGCGAAAATGCGTACCGTGCCGGTATGAAGCTGAAGGTGAAATAGATCCAGTTCAATGTGTCGTCCGACCATGACGGCACGTTCATGACCGCAAAGACGATCACCAGCAGAGCAAGGCTGGCGAGGATGACCGGCGGCAGGTTGAAAGCCGGAACACGTTGCTGCGGCCGTGGATCTTCCGGCTCTGGGCGCGGCAGCTGTTCATCATCCATGTCTTGGCTCTGCTTTTCTGTAGATGTGACCGACACATAGCCCAGCAAAACTCAAAAAAAAAGCCGCCCAGTCATGCCGGGCGGCGCATCGGGCGCTTCTCTGCGGAATAGGCTTGGAAAAGCCTGTCCCACGCCCGGAAAGTTCGTGCTGAAGGTCACTTGGTGAAGTGATGAAAAGCTTCTTTCATTTGGTGTCGCCCGAGGCAATCGAAACCATTCATTAACCCTAACGGCCCGGCTCTGGCACGAAACTAGCAAGGCTTGATGTGAGGGCGATGAACGCCCTTGAAGTTGAGCTAAAATGGGACACGGACGTATCATGCGCCAGGCAACGAGCATCGAATTATTTACCTACTGGGAGCGGATCCGTGGCGATACGGATGCCCCCATGCGCAATCTGATACAGCCATCAGCAGTCAGCCATATTCTCCCCGAGCTTTTTATTCTTGAGAACACCGCTGAGGACAATCCGCGTTTCCGCCTCGCCGGCACGGCAATCTGTAATCTCATGGGCCGTGAGATTCGCGGAGAGAATTTTGCAGCACTATGGGCCGGAAGCCAGCAGGAAGACCCGGTGCGCATCGCCGCTGGCGTGATGACACATGTCGTTCCCGCCTTGATCAACGCGACGGGTTATTGCATCAGCGGCCGCAGCATGACTTTCGAACTTGTACTGATGCCATTGCGAACCTCCCACAACGCATGCGACAGGTTGCTGGGATGTCTGACGCCGGCTGCTCGTTCGGCATGGCTCGGCAACGAGCGTCTCGAGTTCCTGGCGCTCGATCGCAGCCGCCTGCTTTACGACCGCCCTGCCCGCCTCCTGGATTTGCCTCCCCATCCGGATCCGAGCGATCTTCTACCAACCCAGGAGAGTATCGGCCTAGGTGAGTGGATGCGAAAGAAGCTAAATCGGTCTGTTGCTGCACGAGATGCTGGCGAGATTGAACCATCGCGAGACAAAATTCGCCGTCATCTCTAAGTCATGCCTTGGGAAAGACAACCATACCTTAAGAAGTTTCGGCTAAATATTGCAGTCGACGCAATCGGTTAAAGAAGCTTCTCCATGCATTTGTTCCAGCCGGCCCATGCGACTCGGTCAAATCAATTTGCAGGCAATGGCGCGCGCGGCGATCAGCGGACCTTTCAGCGGGTTCCGATCAATATGCAGGGCCGCCTGATGCTGGCAAATTATGAGGAATACGAGTGCCTGGTCACAGAAATGTCGCCCGGCGACATGTATGTCACCTGCTTGGGACGTCCACGCTCCGGTGAGCGAGTGATCGCTTATGTCGATCATCTTGGCCGTGTTGAGGGCAATGTTGTTGCTGTCGATGGTCGCGGCTTCAGCATGTCGATCAACGCCACCGAGCGGAAGCGCGAGAAGCTCGCAGCTCAGCTGACGTGGCTTGCCAACAAGCATGAACTCGGCCTGCCGGAAGATCGCCGTCACGATCGCCTGACGCCGCGCAGCACCAGTAGCGAACTTACTCTTGAAGACGGCACGCAATATATCTGCCGCATCATGGACCTTTCGCTTTCAGGGGCTGCAGTCGATCTTGAAGTTCGCCCGCCTATCGGCACCGCGGTCCGCCTTGGCAACATGCGTGGCCGCATCGTCCGCCACTTCATGGAAGGCGTCGCAATCGAGTTTCTCTCCCTGCAGTCGCGCGAGACCTTGCGCGAATTTCTCTGATACTGTCATGCTCTTGTTACGCTGCGTCTCGAAATAGCGACGCTTATCTTTCTCTTCGATGCGTGACGACGAGATGCTCTATCCCGACCTAGTTTCTTATGATGAGGGCTTGCTGGATGTCGGCGACGGCCAGCGGGTTTTCTGGGCGCAATCCGGAAATCCCGAAGGCCTGCCCGTTCTCATCCTGCATGGCGGACCAGGCTCCGGCAGTTCCGCCAGTACACGGCGCTATTTCGATCCGCGGCATTATAGAATCATCCAGTTCGATCAGCGCGGCTGCAGCAACAGCGTGCCGCATGCATCCGAACCCGAAATCGATATGTCAGCCAATACGACATGGCATACGGTCGCCGATATCGAGCAGCTAAGGCAACTCTTCGGTGTTGAGCGCTGGATCGTATTCGGCAATTCATGGGGCTGCACGCTTGCCCTCCTCTATGCCGAAACCCACCCGGATCGCGTTGCATCTCTGCTCGTTGTCGGTGTCACGATGACGAGACAATCGGAAATAGACTGGCTCTACCATGGCCTTGGCCGTTTCTTTCCCGAGGAATGGGCGCGCTTTCGCGCGGCTTTGCCGGTGCAAGATCGCGATGGAGATCTCGTGGAGGCCTATTATCGCCTTCTGTGCAATCCGGATCCGGCAATCCACATGAAGGCCGCAAAGGATTGGCATGAGTGGGAGGCTGCCTCGATCCTAGTCGACCCTCGTGCCACCATGCCGGCGCGCTGGTCCGACCCACGCTATCTAACGGCGCGAGCACGCATCATCACGCATTACTTTCACCATCTGGCCTGGCTGGAGGAGGAGCAGATCCTGCGGGACATCAACCGGCTCGCCAGCATTCCATGCACGATGATCCAGGGGCGTCTCGATTTGGAGGCCCCCGTCATTACGGCCTGGGAATTGTCGCAGGCATGGCCTGAAGCCAAGCTGGTGATCGTTCCCAGCGCCGCTCATTCGCTCGCAACCTCGGATATGACCATCGCCATCGTCGGCGTGACCGATGCGCTTCGCACGCTCAACCAGCGATAAAATATTCAAAAATATTTTGAGCACGTTTTCTCGGAATGGCACAGCTTCGCACCTGTTCAGCCCCTTTGGACATCGTATTGAAGCCGCCATGCAGATTCGATGTTTCATTTTGGGACGAATTCCAGCCTGGAGACGCTCTTGCCGTTAAGAATCCGATCGGCGGGAAACCATTTCAAAACAGTGCGGTACTTCATTTCGACGACCACGATCCGATACCGGAAACATTCAAATTTTAATCGAATTTGCCGAAAAATTGCTTCAAGTTTTCTGCGTGTTTTATGAAAATTCGATCCGGATTTGAATCAATTAAGCCCTTAATTTGACTACGTAATTTTGCGTCAGATAAAATGATGAGTGTCATTCTGATCCCAACAAAAAAGGGACAGGGACATGAACTTTCAATTCGTACTCAGCGGCTGCGCCGCATTGGCACTCGCCACGCTCGGCTTCTTTGGCCTCGCGCAGGCTGCTCCTGCCAACATGACGATTACCGGCGACGCAGCTCCCCCGATCGGTCACTACGAATTCTGCAAGCAGAACCCTAGGGAATGCGCCTATGCCGGCGGCGACGCCGGAGCGATCATTCTCAACCAGGATAACTGGAAGACGATCCTGAAGATCAACTACACGGTCAACACGACGATCAAGCCGATGACCGACATGGAACTCTATGGCGTCGAGGAAAAGTGGGCGATCCCGACCACTGCTGGCGACTGTGAGGATTTCGCGCTGCTGAAGCGCAAGCAGTTGATCGACGCAGGCTTCTCTCCCTCCGATCTCCTGATGACCGTCGTGCTGCAGCCGAATGGCGAAGGCCATGCCGTTCTGACCGTTCGCACCGATCGCGGCGACTTCGTTCTCGACAACATGCGCAACAAGGTGAAGCTCTGGTCGGAGACCGAGTACACCTTCCTCAAGCGCCAGTCCGCTGACGATCCGGCCCGCTGGGTAAAGATACAGGACGGCCGGGCCGTCGCAGTCGGCAGCTTGAAGTAAAGCCGCAGAATATAGGGTCATCGGCGGCCTAGCGCCGGTGACCAACATCAGAGGCCCGGTCTTGTCCCCGACTTCTGTCCAGGCCGGTGCCTCTGAGCCGTTCCCACTGTCCCGGGAACGGCTCTTTTCGTTACTGCCGGCCCATTTCAAGACGAGTGGCAATTGGTGTGCAGATAGGCATCCGAAATAGAATGTCTGCCGACATATTTTTAAAGCTTCATTAACCATCAAGGCGCCAATCATTTTCTCGACAAGACTCATCAAAAGTCTGATGCCGCGGCGGATATATCCTTTATCGAGTTGAGGATCGTTTCCAGGGCGGAAGGAAATGAAGGCAAGAGCATGGTTTCTTCTCCGTCATCCGCCACAATGATCGAAGAGCGGCCGCTGATATCAAGCGGCTTGGTCTATCGGCTCACCGCTGGCATCGCCGTTCTGGCCGCCCTCACTGTCGGCATATCCGTTGGTGGTCATTGGCTTGGCGAAAAGATTTCGCTGGCCGGCCACACGACAGATATGAGACCTGTTTCGGTGACGATCGGCGAGGATACGCTTCGCCTGACGGCAAACACCATTCGTTTCCCGAGCGAACGGGTCGATGGCGCAGCCGATCGTGTCGATCTCTACCTCACCTGGCCGCAAATGCAGGGCTATGCCGAAGCCGATCGCCTGCGCTTCGATGACATCTCACAATCGTCTTCCCTGATCTTCCTTCAGCTCAGCCAGAGTACGATGTCGCGTGACATGTCCGGTCGGCTCGAGCCGATCTATTCGCATATTATGGACGGCGACGCCTATGCCGGCCCCTACGGGCTGACTGCCCATCGCCTGCGTGCCGATGCCGGCTACAATGACGAAGTGCTTCTGACGGCTGCTCGTCCTGACCAGCCGGATTACGTGGTACGCTGTATTCTGCCTCCCTCTCCCGACCAGGCGACCAGCGGCGACTGTCAGAGAGACGTCAAGGTCGGCAAGGATTTGAGCGTGCTCTATCGCTTCTCCAGCAACCAGCTTGGAGACTGGCGGATCATGGATGCCAGCGTGCAGGACTTCATCAAGGCGCATCTGGTGAATACAGCCAGCCCCGCAGCGCCGGCTGTTGATGGTCGCTAAAATGGCGCAAAAACCTGAAACCAAAAGTTCATCATAAACCGATTGGTAACGCTAAGCCCTTAGTCTCCACCCAACGGGCGTTTCTGGAGGCGGCGGCCGGATCATCGAGAATGTAAATGCAAGCAGAGAGTGATTTAGTGTCCAGAACAATCCTTCCCGTATCGTCGTCTCAATCCGGCAAGATTCTGGCGAAAATGCTTCTCGGTTTTTCGCTTGCAACAGCGACGATTACCGTAAGTTTTGAGGCGGATGCTGCCAGCGGCTCGAAATATGCTGGCATTGTCATCGACGCCAATACGGGCAATGTTCTCTACAGTGAAAACGCCGATACGCTTCACTATCCCGCCTCGCTGACCAAGATGATGACGGTCTATCTGACCTTCGAAGCGCTGGAAGCGGGCCGCATCACTCTCGATACACCCGTCGTATTCTCCAGGAATGCCGCTGGCCAGGCACCGACCAAGCTCGGCATCGGCGCCGGTCGCTCCGTGACGGTCCGCGAGGCGATCCTCGGCATTGTCACCAAGTCCGCCAACGATGCCGCCATGGGGCTAGGCGAAATGCTCGGCGGCTCCGAAGAGGGCTTTGCCCGCATGATGAATGACAAGGCGCGTGCGCTCGGCATGACACGCACCACCTATCGCAATCCGAACGGCCTGCCGAATACGGCGCAGATGACGACGGCGCGCGATCAGGCACGCCTCGGCATCGCCCTGCGTGAACATTTTCCGCAATATTACGGCTTCTTTTCCGAGACGAGCTTTCGCCTCGGCAACCGGATTATCCCGGGGCATAACCATCTGATCGGTTCGGTGCGCGGTGTCGACGGCATCAAGACGGGCTATACGCGCGCCGCAGGATATAATCTTGCGACCTCCGTGAAGGTTGATGGGCGCTCTATCGTCGGCGTCGTCCTCGGGGGTGCCTCGACGCCGGCCCGTGACAATCAGATGCGCAAGCTGATCGCTCAATATCTGCCGGAAGCCTCGACGAGGCACATCGCTTCGGATGTCATCGCGCATACACCGGCGACGTCACCGAATGTCCAGGTCGCAAGTGCCCGTTTTGGTGACGTGACCCGTGGCAAGATCAAGAACGACGAGACCGCGGAAGCAGTCGAGACGCAACAACCTTCCAGCGCTGCGGCATTTGCCGCAGTAGCGCCGAGATCCACCAATCCGCTGCTTGCGACCAAGCCTGTCCAGAGCCCTGCCTCTGACGAAGTTGCGTCTATATCGGCTTCCGACAGTGCCGATGAGGACGAGATCGATACCGTTACGACCGCTTCGACATCCAAGGACGATACGAAGGTCGTGAAGTTGCAGCGGGCCGAGAAGGCGGAAAAGACGGAGAAGGTTGCAAAGGCAGGCAAGGCCGAGCGCGAACCCACCGGCTGGGTCGTGCAGATCGGCATTTCCTCCAGCAAGGATGGCGCCAGCGATCTTCTCGACGCAGCCAAAAACAAGGGTGGCAAGGCACTCCGCTCCGCCAAGCCTTACACCGTCGCCTTCGATGGCGGCTATCGCGCCCGCTTCGGCGGCTTCGAAGATCAGAATGCGGCAATCAACGCCTGCAAGGCTCTCAAGCGGGCCGGCGTGAAGTGCTGGGCAAGTACAGAATAAGGGTGCGGCCGCGTTTTTGCGCCGCATTGTTTGAGAATTGGTCCGGTGTCCATTGAGGATGCCTGACCCCCTCCGGTTCCGAATGTCATCGGGCCGGCCCTGAGTTTGTAACGTGTACGGGGATTTGAAATGGCAGTGAACGAGAACTTTCCTGGTTTCTCGCTCGATGGCGGGGGCAAGATGAAACCGAAGAGCTTTGCTCTTCATCCGCTGCATGAGGCAGCGATGCGGTTGGCGGACCTTGGTCTGAACCGTTCGCGACCGCGCAGCAAGACGAAAGACCTGATCGGCATCCTGCTTTGCCATGGAGCAAGAGCCTGGCGCTATTCGCAGCCGGACGCACATATCCATCTGCACATCACCGCGCCGAGCGGTCGAGCACCGGTCATGATGCGCCTGCGCTAAGCAGGCGCCTATCTTACAGCAATCCGAGTTCGGAAAGTTCCCGCCGCAGGTCGGCGGGCATTTCTGCGGCAGCGCCGAGACTGTCGAGATCGCGCGGCACATCTTCCTGCGGCAGATAGCGCCAGCCCTGGAACGGTCGGCGCGGCTGGCCGGTGGTTTCAACAACGCTCGGGTCCAGGATCAGCCGGCAGCGGTGTATCCCTTCCGCATCGGTGAAGGTCTCGATGCCGAGCAGCTTCTGCCGCGCCTGCACCTGCCCCTTGATCACCCAGTAGAGCGAGCCTCCATCCAGCAGGTCGTCGACGCGCTTCGGCACCATGCGCGTAGTGTGGGTGGTATGCGGCTCGAGCCCGGCGGCGATGGCGTTCATCGCCCGCTCGGAAACCCACTCGCGCAGATCATCAATCGAGTCCGCGCCCACGCATAATTTAATGAGATGCAAAGCCATAACGCCGTTGAAATCCTTTTGACAGGCAGCGTCAAGCCTCTAGATTAAGCATCCACACTCAGCATTCCACCACATTCACCGCAAGGCCGCCCAGCGAGGTTTCCTTGTACTTCTCGCTCATGTCATTGCCGGTCTGGCGCATGGTTTCGATGCAGGCATCGAGCGGCACGAAATGCTGGCCGTCGCCCTTGAGGGCAAGCGAGGCGGCGGTGACAGCCTTGACGGCGCCGAGGGCATTTCGTTCGATGCAGGGCACCTGGACGAGGCCGGCGATCGGATCGCAGGTCATGCCGAGATGATGCTCCAGGGCGATTTCCGCGGCATTTTCGATTTGCGCCGGTGTTGCGCCCATGACGGCGGCAAGCCCCGCAGCCGCCATTGCAGCCGCCGAACCCACCTCGCCCTGACAGCCGACTTCGGCGCCGGAAATCGAAGCATTATGCTTGATGATGCCGCCGACGGCGGCAGCCGTCAGGAGATAGTTGCGGATGCCGTCCTGGTCCCAATCCTCATGGAAATGCTGATAGTAGCGGACCGTCGCCGGGATGACGCCGGCAGCGCCGTTGGTCGGCGCGGTCACCACGCGACCGCCGGCCGCGTTTTCCTCGTTGACCGCCATGGCGTAGACACTCAGCCAATCATTGGCCAGCAGCGGATTGATGCGGTTGCTGCGCCATTCCTCCTGCAGCTTGTCGTGAATGGCGCGGGCACGGCGACGCACTTTCAGACCGCCCGGCATGATGCCGTCGACCTTGAGACCACGGTCGATGCAGCTGCTCATGGCGGCCCAGATGCGGTCCAGCCCGGCATCCAGATCATCGCTGCTCATACGGGTCTCTTCGTTGGCGCGCTTCATCTGCGCGATCGAGAGGCCGGAGCGTTCTGCCATTTCGAGCATCTGCTTGGCGCTAGAAAAGGGGAACGGAACGCGGTCGCCCGCAGCCGCCGGCTTCTTCTTGTCGGCCTTCATCTGTTCCAGCTCGGTATCGGTGACGACGAAACCGCCACCCACAGAGTAGTAGATGCGCTTGACAAGCAGGCGCTCGTCCTTGTCGAAGGCGGAAAAACTCATGCCGTTGGCATGGCCCGGCAACGGCACCTTCTTGTCGAAGATAAGGTCGGTCCTGGGCTGAAACTGGTAGGCGGGATGGCCTGGCGGCGTGATGCGCCCGCTGCGCTCGACCTCGTCAATAGTGGCGTCCATCTGGTCCGGATCGACATTATCAGGCCGCTCTCCCATCAGGCCGAGAATGACGGCCCTGCCCGTGCTGTGGCCGATACCCGTATGGGCAAGCGAGCCATGGAGGCTGACCTTGATCGAGGCGACATGCACATTCGAGGATGGGCGCGGCCACTCGTTCGAGAGCACGAGATCGAGGAAACGATTCGCGGCGGACATTGGCCCCATCGTGTGTGAGCTGGACGGTCCCACACCGATCTTGAAGACATCGAAAACAGAAAGAAACATGGACCTTTGGTGCCTCCTCGGCAAATCGATTGTTGGCAAGGCTACGCTATCGGGGCAACCTTGCACGGCGATCAACCGACATCGGATTTCATGGCAGCGACATAACATATAGGCATTCGGCGAGGCAAACAGAAGGCCATTGCACACGGCCGGAGCTGCGTTACAGTCCACATCGGATCGATCCTGGGGAATCTGCTTTTATGACGACTGCCGACTATGTCGCCCTCGCCCTCTTCATCTTTCTCTGGATTGCGCTGAACTGGATCACCAGCAGCGCCCACTTCTTCAATCGCACCAGCCTGACTCTGGCGATGAACGAGCGCCGCCGCGAATGGATCTATAATTCGCTGCGCCGCGATCTGAAGATGATCGATACACAAATCCTCTCCGGACTGCAGAACGGCACGGGCTTCTTCGCCTCGACCTCGATCTTCGCCATTGGCAGCTGCTTCGCACTGCTGGGCGCCACGGACAAGATCAACGCCTTCTTCTCCGATCTCCCCTTCATCCTCAATGGCGGCCGCGCGGCCTTCGAGCTCAAGGTGGCAGGGCTGGCCTGTTTGTTCGGCTATGCCTTCTTCAAGTTCGGCTGGGCCTATCGCCTGTTCAACTACTGCACCATTCTCTTCGGTTCCCTGCCGATGGTCGAGGATGCCATTCTCGATCCCGTGCGCGCCGAACGCGCCGCCGAGCGGGTCATCCGCATGAACGTCATTGCCGCGCGCAATTTCAACGCGGGCCTGAGGGCGATCTTCCTGTCCATCGGCTATCTCGGCTGGTTCCTCAGCCCCTACGTCTTCATGGCCACGACGATATTCATCATTGTCGTGCTGATCCGCCGGCAGTTTTTTTCCGATGCCCGTCTGGCCATCATGGATATCGATGTGCCATGACAAGGCCGCGCCGCCTCAAGCTGGCGCAAACGATTTGAATTCATGCCTGGAAGGACCCGCCCCATGGTCGCGATCGTCGAGAGCGCCGATGCACCCGTAAAAACGCCCCGCATCGGCATTCTGGATACGGCGCGCGGCATCGCGCTTTTGGCGATGGCGAGCTATCATTTCACCTGGGATTTCGAGTATTTCGGCTATCTCGATGGCGGCACGGCGGAGACGGGCTGGTTGAAGCTCTATGCCCGCGCCATTGCCAGCACCTTCCTGTTTCTGGCTGGCTTCAGCCTTGTGCTTGCCAATACGCCCGAGATCCGCTGGCGCTCCTATTGGCGCCGCCTCGGAATGATCGTGGTCGCGGCCGTGGCGATCTCGCTCGTTACCTATTTCCTGATCGGTGCGGGATGGATCTATTTCGGGATCCTTCATTCGATCGCCGCCGCCAGCATCATCGGCCTGCTCTTCCTGCGGCTGCCGGCTTTCGCAACGCTGTTGATTGCCGCTTTGCTGGCGACAGGCATCGTCGTCGACAATGTCATTGCGCCCTTCTCGCTGCATTCCGCCGCCTTCGATACGCCATGGCTCTGGTGGGTCGGCCTGTCGGAGACGCCGCAGCAATCGAACGACTATGTGCCGCTCTTTCCCTGGCTGACACCGTTTCTGTTCGGTCTCGGCATGGCGCAGCTGGCAATGTCTTTCGGCTGGCTGAAATGGCTGGCGAAATTCGGTCCGGGCAGCAATCTGATTGCCCGCGCCGGTCGCCACAGCCTGGCCTTCTATCTTATTCACCAGCCGCTGCTATTTGGTCTTGTCTTTCTTATATCGACCGTTGCCCCAGCCCCGCAGCAGGATCCAGCCGTCGGCTATGTCAGACAATGCGTGGCGTCCTGCACGCGATCGGGCAGTGAAGCCATGTGCCGCAGCTTTTGCCAATGCACTCTCGACAAGTTGCAGGCGCAAAATCTCTTCACGCCCCTGAATTCCGGGGCGATCAAGGCAGATAGTGATGAGCGAGTAAACCGAATCGCGATACAATGCACGGATGAAGCGCAATGACAGGGTTATTCTATGAATGCCTATCGTTCGAAGTCGCTGAGTTTTCCGTGGCCGCCGCTAATCTATAGTGGTGCGGTCCTTATCGCATTGTACCTCCAAAGGTACGATCCATTGCCCTTGCCCTTCATCTGGTCGATCATAGCATGGGCTATCGGGGCACTTCTCACGGCCTTTGCGGTGACGCTGAATGTCTGGGCCGTCAAGACGCTGGTAGAGAGGCGCACCACCGTGCTGACCCAGCGCTGCAGCTCACATCTGGTGACATCAGGCCCATTTCGCTTCACCCGCAATCCGACCTATCTCGGCTACACGCTGCTGACGGCCGGACTTGGCCTCATGATCGGCAATCTCTGGTTCGTGGCAATGGCCGCCGTCGCCGCTGCGCTGACCACACTGCTCGTCATCCGCTGCGAGGAAATGCATCTGCTATCCCGCTTCGGCTGTGAGTTCGAATTTTATTGCAAGCACACGCGACGGTGGTTTTGAAACTGGATGGATTTGTAAGGCCATACACAGAATGTGGGCTATCGGTGATCCTCTTTTCTAAAAAAGGATCGCGATCCGACCAATCTTCGTTCTTTCGCGATAAACTAGATCCACCTCGATGGCGCTATCTTTGCCGGAGTACAGATCAAATTCACGAATGTTTTTTTGACCACGGATTCCTTCCAACCGGGTCGATGCTTTCCAGTTTGAAAAAGAACACTCTTGTTTGCCGCAGTTCACACTAACGTCGCCCGCCAAAAACTTCTTGGAATCGAGCGTCAAACTCAATTGGAAGCCGCTTTCCTTGTTATCGGCAAGCTGGCAGCGAACATGAACTTTACAAACAACTTGCCCATAACTCGCATCCTTGCCATCCAGAAGAAGGGCGTACCCAACCGGAATATCAGATGTATCGTCCTCGGCTGCGTAGCTGCTGCCAAGGCCGGCGAACAGAGCTGTTGCAAGTGCAATAAAGGCGGCCCCTAGCTTTGCCATAACGCCAATAACTCCCCAAGAACGCTCAGCTTTTTAAGAAGCGTTCCCGCCGGAACTATGGCCGTAATGTTGGAAGTTTATCTCTTGTGTGCAGTAATCAGGTGCCAACACCGATATCAGCCAGTCTCCCAAGACAGGCCTCCTCGACATTGTCGAGCTCGTTGAGGGTATCGTCGATATCCTTGCGCTTCTGGCGCAATTCGTCGCGCTTCTCGTCCACCCTTTTCATTAGCAGCTTCAGTTGGCCGATCTCGCCCGGAGGTTCCTTGTAGACCTGGATGATTTCCCGGATCTCGGCAATGGTGAAGCCGATGCGGCGCCCACGCAGGATTTCCATGATAAGGCGTCGGTCGGCTGCACGGAACAGGCGCGTGCGACCCCGGCGCTCAGGGTGGATAAGGCCTTCGTCCTCGTAGAAACGCAGCGTTCGGGTGGAAACCCCGAATTCCCGCGTAAGCTCCGTTATGCTATAATATCCGTCGACCAAGAATCCGCCCCTTATTGATGGGGACTATAATATTGACTTTTACGTAATAGTCAATTTTCACCAAAATGACATTGTTTTCGCATTCTCGTGCCGTGAATGCACAAACGGCGACACCGCAAACCCGGATAGCTAAATCCTCGCCACGAGCTCCAGCCAGCGATCTAAGCACAGATGGAACAAGGGAAAAGCTCATTATCAATAGATGGATAGATACAAAATCTAATGTACTCTATCAATCCACAGGCCCGCAGGAATCACATCCATTCTGCCTGGTATCAAAGCTATTCTTCCAACTATAGGGAATTCCGTGTCGGTTCGTCCCATCATCCGCTTCCCCGATCCGTTGCTGCGAACCGCCTGCGCGCCGGTCACTGTTTTCGATGACGATCTGCGTGTCCTTGTGGCGGACCTGCTGGATACGATGCGCGCCGCTCCCGGCGTTGGCATCACCGGCCCACATGTCGGCATGCTTAAACGCGTGGTCGTGATAGAACTCAGCCGCGAAGACGGCGTGCGCACCTATATCAATCCAGAGATCCTCTCATCCTCGGAAGAAACCGTGCGGCATATGGAGGGTAGCGTATCCATGCCTGGCATGACTGAAGAGATCGTCAGGCCTAAAGCCATCCGCTTTCGCTATCAGGATATCGATGGCGTGGCGCACGAGGCGGCGGCCGAGGACTTTCTTGCCATCTGCATCCAGCATGAGATCGACCAGCTGGGTGGCATCTTCTGGCTTCAGCGCCTTTCGAAACTCAAGCGTGACCGCTTGACGAAGAAGTGGGAAAAGATGCGGACCTGAACCTGCCTCGAACGAGAAACGGGCGCCGCGAAGGCGCCCGTTCAATCAATTCATCCAACCCAGGGCTTAGCCCTTGAGTTTGGAATTGCAGAGGCTGTAGTAACCGCCGCCCTTCTGGATCCACTTCAGGCCGCCGAGCGAATTCTTCGCCTTGTTGGCGTTGTAGGCGTCGACGCAGGTGTGGAAGCGACCCTTGCCGGGCGTGTCGCTTGCATACTTCGGATCAATGCTTGCCGGGAAGCTTACGCCAGCCGGGGCTGCCATTGTCGGCTTTGCCGGTTCAGTCGCCGGCGGCTTGGTAGCATCCGGCTCGCTGGCGTCAACCTTGGCGGCTGCCGTCGTCTTCGCGGGCTTTGCCGGCGTCGTTGCAGCAGGTGCAGTCGTTGCCGGTGCGGTGGTCGTGGCGCTTGCGTCCGCGCTGCATTGCGTTGCGCGGAAGTCGTTCCACTTCTGGCCGTTCAAGGTACCAGCAGTCTTGGCAGCCTGATATTTGGCGCTGCATTCTTTCATGGTTAGCGCAGAAGCCGAAGAAGCGAGGCCTAACGAGCCTGCAACCGTAAGGGACGCGAGAGACATCAACAGGATGGCACGACTAGTCATTGGCAAATCCTCCGCTCTATGACGAATGTCGAAACTATTAATCGTATCGTCCCTACCGATTGTCAATCGACACGCGATTTCGGGGCGACGGATGACACCATATGCGGACGAATATGAACGCAGACTGTACGAAAATAGCGATCGAAAATAGTATCTTAGCCCGACTATCAATCCTTGATGGCAATTCGAGGGGCCATCGGACTCAGCCACAGGTAGGTACGAACCAGTCTCGATATGGGGCGACTTTACCTGCGGCGACTTCAATCGCAGATAAGGGACGCGCTCGGGCTGCAATAGCATTGATAGCGAGGAGCGGGACACGTCGCCACCACGAGCTTGTAATCGTGACAATTGCATTCGACATGAAATCGCTGGTCCGCCGTCACCGAGGTCGCACTGTAAGTCGAAAATCCTTGGCCAACATCCGCAGGGCGAGACCCCACGCTAAAGGGATAATTGGCACCGGCGCTCGAGGATGAAGAGCTGTCCTGGCAGAGCGCCGCAGACGGCAGGTAGATCCCGATAGAGGCGGCGATCAGAAATCTTGCTGCAAAGGAGGCGCTCATGCTGCCGCCCTTCTTATTGGCACATCAGGTAGGCATGCGGCACGCAGGTGCAGGCATAAGCCTGGGTCGGGCACGAGAGATCCTGCAATGTGCGATCATCGCAATTGCAAGTCACGAAGTAAGATGAATTGTTGGGCAGCTTCAGGATACTGGAGGTCGAATAGCCGCTGCCAAGATCCGCCCGCCGATAGGTGAAGCTTGACGCCGAGTTGCCGGCAGCAGCAGGCTTGGTATCCGCGGCTTGGGTCAGGGAAGGCAGTCCGATCAACACCACCACTAACGATGCCTTGCAGCACATCTTCAGATATTTTGCGGCGCCGATAAGATCTCTCATGTCTCTACTCCGTCCAATAGATCGCCATACGGGACTATTTGTAGCCAGGGAATATTTCTCACATTTGTCCCTCGGTTGCGAAGTGTTTCCACCCGCGCCTTCTGTCCATTCAATGAATTGGCGCGTCAGCTTCACATGATGTGAAATCGCATCGACGGTCACGAACCGCTCCGCGGCGAGAAAAATCCAAATCCCGTATCGTTGTCAGACGCTAGCACCGTCGAAATAGAGCTGGAAGCTTGGGTTTTCGAACAGTTGCCAATTCACGATCACTGTTTCGCGATCTCCCATGCAGACGCAGCTGCGAGCTTGCGTGCATTGCAGTGAAGTTAAAGCCTTGAAGTGTGCTGATGTCGCCCTATTCTCTTTCAGGCAGTTCCCCTCCTTATGCCCTGGATGCTCTCCCTTCCAGGGCATTTTTCTTGACAACGTCCCCTATGGCCATCGGCTCCGCCTTTGCCCATGAGGGTTTGGAAATGGCCGAAAGCTAAGGTGAGCGAACAATTAATAGGCTTTCGTTAACCATTGATGGCGTACGCATCTGCGTGCCCTCAAACATTTGGAGCTATGAAATGCGTAAATTCACTCTTGCGGCTATGTTTGCTGCTTCTGCGATCGTTGCATCGGGCCAAGCATACGCGGCTCCCCGCCATCATCACAAGCCGGCTTGCCACACCGAGCACCATAAGGTGAAGGTCCACGGCAAGTGGATCGTCAAGGCCGTCAGGGTCTGCAGATAAGAACGGAGGGGCGGCGCAAGCCGCCCTTTTTTCTGAGAATCGGCACTCATAGAAAAGATATGCGCCGATCGATTGAGCATCTGCAGCGACGAAATGACTGGCCTTGGCCCACAAATGGGCATAGTTTAGCAACATGGCTGGCAATTGAACCCGTAGGCGCCAGCGACCGAGAGCCTTGCGCTCTCGCCTGCAGAGGTCAAGGAGTTGCCCGCATGACCTCACATGACAATGGCGACAATATTCTCACCGACCAGAAACTGCATGATCTTCTCAAAGCGGAAGACGAAATGGATCGCGTGACGGAATCGAAGCAGACCATTCCGGACGAATCGGAATTGCTTCCGGATGAAGCATCACAGGTGCTCATCTCCTGAAAGCCAGGAGGTTCAGCGGTCGTCGACTTCAATGCTGAGTAGGCCGAAACTACGGTGTGAATATCTGCATTGTCGCGTACGAGGCGCCATTCATTCAAAAGAATCCGGAACAACCAGGACGAAGCTGACGTTTGGCTAGTACCCATTCGATCAGGAGGCAGTCTCATGCGTCACGTTGTCGGCTTTACGAAAAAGATTACCGAACAACCCTTCCACATCCTCGAGATCAGCGACCAGCCGGTTCCGTTCAGCGTCGGTCAATTCGTCAAGACGGAGCCGACAGGCAATTGGCTGCAGATCTATCAGATCGGAACAAGAATCAATGACGACCAACTGTACACAACCGTCGTCATCGGCGATCTGCCGCCAGCCGGTGCTCTGAGCGATGGCGAAAATTGGTCAGAAGCCCCAGACTGGACTGGCGGCCGCCGGCAGTGATCTTCTGCAGTCCTAGACGGCCATTTCGTTGAGCTTGGATAAAAACAAGCCAGGAAACCTGCGCTCCGGCAAGCGATTTTCGGCGATCGGCCAAATCAGCCCGGTGTCCAACGTCACATCTTTTGTAAGGAGATTAAAAAGAAAAAGCCCGCAAAAGCGGGCTTTTCTTGTAGTATTTGGTGCGGTCGAGAAGACTCGAACTTCCACGGGTTGCCCCACAGCGACCTCAACGCTGCGCGTCTACCAATTCCGCCACGACCGCATCGTGGTAGGGCCGAATTGCTCCGGCGCGGCTGCATGTAGCAAAAGCATTCGGGGGGCACAAGAGCGATGTGTCAGTTTTTTTAAATTCCTGCACAGCTCCCCGGATTGCCGGTCCGGAATTGTCGAACAAGTGCCGTAGATGTTTGAATTTCCGTCCGAATACCTCCATATGTGGACAACCGTCGGCGCACCGGTTTTCCCATATCAGCGGTCTGCCGGATTGGCGCAAAGGACTGCCAGATGCTTCGCACCGAACTCTCACATCAAATGTTTCCCTCGCAAGGC
>BFBZ01000769.1_pt1 | contig 25987 bp, 22 predicted proteins | sample 1888401 | NCBI WGS metagenome assembly BFBZ01 (sample SAMD00112614, study PRJDB3348) | symbiont metagenome | host: Chara braunii
AGTGCCTGGGCGTAGTTGCCGTTGTCGGCGAGCGCGCGGCCATAGGCGCCGAGCAGCACTTGGTCGTGCGGACTGTTGATCGTGGCGCTTTCGAGCACAGCCGCAGCCTGCGCGCGCTGGCCGATGGCGCGCAGCGCCTGGGCGTAGCGGATCGCGGCCTCGGTATCTTTCGGATTGGCGCGATAACGCGCGCCAGAGGCTTCCATCTCCTTCCGCCAATCCCCTTCGGTGCGCGGCGTCTGCGCGCTCGCGAAGGGGCCTTCCGGCCATTGCTGGCTGCCACCGGTCGACGCGCAGCCTGCAACGGCTGTGGCCACGGTGGCGGAGAGAGCGACAGAAGCGAAGAGGCGCACGGAACGGTGCATCAGGCACAGGCCCTGTTGGGCGGGCGGACAGACCGCCCCGGCGGAGCCTGAGAAGTAAAATGTTAACCCTAACGAGTGGTTAACCTCGCACACCCCGGCCATCCTTGTTGACCCGAAATGCCCATGACATGCTCCGCAAAACGCGTGAATCAGGGAGAAACCGCCATGTTGGGCTCAACGTCGGGCTCAGTGTCCGGTTCGTTTGCGGCTCAGGCGGGCGGCGCATTTGCCGCACTTTTGCTGCTGGCCTCACCGGCCTTGGCCGACCGGCTGGAGGACGTCAAAGCGCGCGGCAAGCTGATTGTCGGCGTCAGCGACACCACCCCGCCCTTCAGCTTCAAGAGCCCCGGCGAGGGCAAGGTGATTGGCTACGACCTCGATCTGGTCCATGCGGTCGCCAAACGCCTCGGTGTCGGAGTCGAGACCGTCTCGCTGTCGAGCGCCCAGCGCATCCCGATGCTGAACGAGGACAAGATTGATTTCGCTGCCACGTCGATGACTCGCACCGCGGCGCGTCTGAAGGACATCGACTTCAGCTACATCTATTTCGTCACACCGCACGCCGTGATCGTGAAGAAATCGAGCGGCATCACCTCGGTCCGCCAGCTCGCGGGCAAGAAAGCGGCGTCGGCCTCGACCTCAACCGCAGGCGACAACCTGAAGGAAGCCGCACCTGAGGTGAATCTCGTTTATGTGCGTGACTATTCGATCGCCTTCGCCGCGCTAAAGGACGGCAGTGTCGATGCCTTCCCGACCGACGAAACCGTGCTGCGCGCCATCGTCCAGCAGGACGGCAAGCCGGACGACTATCTGTTCCTTCCCGACTTCCAGAAATCGCGTAATGTCGGCTTCGCCTTGAAAAAGGGCGAACCGCGGTTCAAGGATGCGATCAATCGCGCGCTGCTCGATGTGGAAGCCTCGGGCGAAGCGGCGAGGATTTTCGAGACTTGGTTCGGCCCCCGCACCGAAATGCCGATGAAGCGCGCGTTCAAGATCCAACCCGACTGACCGAAAGTTTCTCCATGCATCCTGTTTTCGTCGCGCGCAGCCAGTCTGCCCTGCCGATCTGGTTCGTGACCAAGGCGACCTTCTCCAAGGTCACCGCGAGCCTGAACAAGACCGACCGCGATTTCATCAAGACCGCGGACTACGCGCCAGCGCCGGGCCGCTCGCTGATCCTGCCGTCGGGAGCGGTGCTGTTCGGTCTCGAAGGCGCCGACGATCCGCAGAACGCGTTCCTGCCGGGCCTCCTCCCCGGCATTCTTCCCGCCGGCACCTATCGCTTCGCCAACGCGCCGCACGATGCGCGCCTCGCCGCGCTCGCCTTCGCGCTCGGCACCTACAAGTTCACGCGCTATCGCAAGGTGAAGGAGAAAACGCTCAAGCTCGCGCTGCCTGACGGCGTCGACGGCGACGACCTCACCCGCATGGCCGAGGGCGTGACACTTGCCCGCGATCTCATCAACACGCCGACCAATGATCTCGGCCCGGCCGAGCTTGAGGCTGCCGCCAAGTCGCTCGCCAAGCAGCATGGCGCAAAATTCCGCAGCATCGTCGGCGACAAGTTGCTCAAAGAGAATTTCCCGCTCATCCACGCGGTCGGCCGCGCCGCTGCCGACACCAACCAGCCGCGCCTGATCGAGCTGCGCTGGGGCAAGGCGAGCGATCCCAAGGTCACGCTGGTTGGCAAAGGCGTGTGCTTCGACACCGGCGGCCTCGACCTCAAGCCCGAAAGCGCCATGCTGATCATGAAGAAGGACATGGGCGGCGCGGCGACCGTGCTCGCTTGCGCCCACATGATCATGTCGCGGGGACTGAAGGTGTCGCTGCGCGTGCTCATCCCCGCGGTCGAGAATTCGGTCGCGGGCAACGCGTTCCGCCCGCTCGACGTCTATCCCTCACGCAAGGGCATTTCGGTCGAGATCGGTAACACCGATGCGGAAGGCCGCCTCGTCCTCGCCGATGCACTTGCGCTGGCCGATGAGGAATCGCCCGAGCTTCTGGTGTGCATGGGCACGCTCACCGGCGCGGCGCGCGTCGCACTCGGCCCAGAGTTGCCGCCCTACTACACCGACGACGAAACGCTCGCCGCTGACGTGTCGCGCTTCGCAACGTCCGAAAACGATCCGCTGTGGCGGCTCCCGCTCTGGATGCGCTACGACGCCAATCTCGACGGCAAGACCGGCGAACTCAACAACGTCGCCTCCGGCGGCATGGCCGGCTCGATAATCTGTGCGCTATTCCTGAAACGCTTCGTCAGCGCAGCAAAGAGCTGGCTGCACTTCGACATCTACGCCTGGACGCCGTCGGCGAAGCCCGCACGGCCCGAAGGCGGCGAATGCCAGGCCGCCCGCGCGCTCTATCAACTGCTCTGCGAGCGCTACGCCTGATGGTCCTCGATCCGCGCCTCACGCCCGCCCGCCCCGATCTCGCGGCCGCGCACCTGAAAGGCAAGATCGACGCGCCGCGCTTCGTCGAAGGCACCGTGCAAGAGGTGATCGTCGGCGTCACGCCGGTGCGCAAGGAGCCGTCGCATCAGGCACCCTTGCTGACCGAGGCGCTGTTTGGCGAGCGCGTCACAATCTACGAAAGCGACGAGGAAGGCTGGGCATGGGGCCAGCTCTCGAAGGACGGCTACGTCGGCTGGATGCCCGCCGCCGCGCTGCTCGCGCCAAGCGCCGAGCCGACCCACAAAGTGTCCGCGCTGCGAACGTTCGTGTTCCCCGGCCCGTCGATCAAACTACCGCCGACCGACACGCTACCGATGGGTGCAACTGTGGCAATCGCACGCACCGACGACACGTTCGCCATCACTTCGTCCGGCGGCTATATCCCCAAGCCGCATGTGGCGTCTCTCGCCACCAACGAATCCGATTTCGTTGCGGTCGCGGAGCGCTTTCTCAACGTGCCGTATCTCTGGGGTGGCAAGACCGGACTCGGTCTCGATTGCTCCGGCTTGGTGCAGATAGCGCTGAATGCTTGTGGCATCGACTGTCCGCGTGACAGCGATATGCAGGAAAAGGCGCTCGGCAAGCCCGGCAACCTCGCCGGCTTACAGCACGGTGATCTTGTGTTCTGGAAAGGCCACGTCGCCATCGTGCGCGGCCGCAACTCGCTGCTTCACGCCAATGCCTTCCACATGGCGGTGGCGATCGAGCCCGTGGCCGAAGCCGTGGCACGCATCGCCGCCAGCGGCAGCCAGGTCACGAGCGTGCGCCGGCTGCGCTGATCAGCACACCGGCGATTTGCAGCTCCGCACCGACTTCACCATCGCCTTCAGCGGGTCGAGCCCCGGATGGCCAAGCACCGCGACGTCACCGATTACGTAGGACGGTGTCGCCATCATCTTAAGATCGGTGCCAAGCTTGGCATGGGCTGTCATGATGTCGGTCACGCGCTGAGCGTTCGCGATCTCGACCATCTTCGCCTGATCGAGTTTCATCGCCTGCGTCGCCGCGACCGCCCGTGCGCCGTCGATCACGCCGCGGCCCGCGTAGATGCGCTTGCGGAATTCGAGCCAGCGTTGCGGCGTCACCATCTCGCGCACGGCAAGCTCGACGCGCGAGCCCTCGACCGACTGCACCGACAGCGTCGGATACGGCACAAACACAAATTTCAGCTTGCGGTCCGCCTTCATCAGATCGTCAACGTCTCGCGCCGCCTCGCGGCAGAATGGGCAGTTGAGATCGTAGAACTGGTACATCGTCACATCGCCGTTCGGATTTCCGACGGTGACAAGCCCCGGAAGCTTTTCGAGCCGCGCCATCAGTTCCGGCGTGACGCGGTGGTTCGTCAGGATCGTGCCGTCGTCGGCCTTGATCGGGAGTTCGGCCGGACCGAACTGCTGGGCGCCCGCTGCCAGCGGCACCATCAGAGCAAGAGCCAGTGCGAGGCGCGCGATAACCTTCATTTCAGCAACTCCACCAGCCGGCCTCGGTTGAGTTCGAGCCATTGCAGACCGAACCGCGCGGCACCGTACTGCATCGAACCGGACGACATTGCGGCAAGCGCATCGTCGATCTTCACGCGGATCGGCCGCGTTTCCTCGCGCTCCGCCGCGAGCCCGGCCTTCTCCGGCACCTTGGACGCATCGACCGCCGCCAAGAAATAGGTGTGATGCTCATCGGACATCGCCGGCGACGGCATCACACCGAACAGTTCCACCAGCTTGGTCGGCTCCACGCCGGTTTCCTCCAGGCATTCGCGCCGCGCCGCCTCGATCAGCGGCTCGTCCCTCTCGACGCGTCCGGCGGGCACCTGCACCAGATCGCCCTTCCCGGTCGCAAGATGCGCGCCGATGCGGAATTCGCGCACCAGAACGATCTCATCACGGGCGAGATCGACAGCAACGATCGCCACCACCTTGCCGACGCGGACGATGTCGCGCTCATGCACGCCCGCATCGCTATTGGGCAATGTCACGCGAAAGCGTTCATAAGGCCGGTAGCCGCGCGCCAGCAATTCCGGGCCTTCCACCTGCGCGGCAACCGCGCGGTCCTCCAGCTTGTCGCCGCTCATTGCGCGACCACGCCCTCGGGCGCGGTTTCGAGATTGAAAGCGGCGGCGAACAGCGCGCGGGTGTAATCGCTCTGCGGGTTCTTGAACACGTCGGTGGCGGGGCCGGACTCCACCACCTTGCCGTCGCGCATCACCATGATCCGGCTGGCCAGCGCCGCGACCACCTTGAGATCGTGCGAGATGAACAGATAGGTCAGGTCACGCCGCTTCTGAATGTCGCGGAGAAGGTCGACGATCTGCGCCTGGATCAGCATGTCGAGTGCGCTCGTCGGCTCGTCGAGCACGACAAATTCCGGTTCCAGCACGACGGCGCGCGCAATCGCGATACGCTGGCGCTGACCGCCCGAGAATTCGTGCGGATAGCGGAAGCGCGTCTCCGGATCGAGTCCGACATCCTTCAGCGCCTGAATGACTTTCGCGTCGCGCTCGCTCTCCCTCATCTGTGGATGATGGACACCGAGCCCTTCCTCGATGATGTCGGCGACCGACATGCGCGGCGACAACGAACCATAGGGGTCCTGGAACACGATCTGCATGTGCCGGCGGTGCGGCCGCATCTCCTTGAAGCGCAGCCCCTGCACGTTCTTGCCCATGAACACGACAGGCCCGTTCGACGAGATCAGCCGCAGGATCGCGAGCCCCAGCGTGGTCTTGCCCGAGCCGGATTCGCCAACCACCCCGAGCGTCTCTCCCTTACGCACCTCGATGCTGACGCCGTCCACCGCCTTGATATGACCGACGGTCTTGCGGAGAACGCCGCGCTTGATCGGGAACCAGACCTTCAGATCGTCGGTCTTCACCACCACAGGCGCGCTCGGATTGAGCGGCGGCGCCATGCCCTTCGGCTGCGCGGCCAGCAGCGCCCGCGTGTAAGGGTGCTGAGGCTTGGTGTAAACCTCCTCGACCGGCCCCTGCTCAACGATCTTGCCGTTGCTCATCACGCAGACGCGGTCGGCGATCTTTCGCACGATGCCGAGGTCGTGGGTGATGAACAGCATCGCCATGCCGAGGCGGCTCTGAATGTCCTTCAGAAGCTTCAGGATCTGTGCCTGCACGGTGACGTCGAGCGCGGTCGTCGGCTCGTCGGCGATCAAAAGGTCCGGCTCGTTCGCGAGCGCCATCGCGATCATCACGCGCTGGCGCTGGCCGCCGGAGAGCTGATGCGGATAGCTCGCCAGCCGCCCTTCCGGATTCGGAATGCCGACCTGCCCGAGCAATTCGATGATGCGCTTGCGGGCCGCCATTCCGGTCAGGCCCTGATGCAAGAGCAGGATTTCGCCGATCTGCCGCTCGATCGTGTGCAGCGGATTGAGCGACGTCATCGGCTCCTGGAAGATGATGGTGATGTCGTTGCCGCGGACATGCCGGATTTTCTCCTCCGACAGATGCAGCAGCTCCTCGCCCTTGAAATTGATCGTGCCGGACGGGTGGCTCGCCGACGGGTACGGCAGAAGCTTCATCACGGAGAGCGCGGTCACCGACTTGCCGGAGCCGGATTCGCCGACGAGCGCGACCGTCTCGCCCTTCTTGATGTCGAAGGAGATGCGATCGACCGCCAGCGTCTGCCGCCCGCCTTGCGTGAAGGCGACGGAGAGGTCTTTCACCGCGAGCAAAGGTTCGCCGCTCATCGGAAGGTCTTTCTGGGGTCGAAGGCGTCGCGCACCGCTTCGCCCGCGAAGATCAGGAGCGTCAGCATGATGCCGACCGAGAAAATGCCGGAGAGGCCAAGCCACGGCGCCTGGATGTTGGATTTGGCCTGCGACAGCAATTCACCGAGCGACGGCGAGCCGGGCGGCAGGCCGAAGCCGAGGAAATCGAGCGAGGTCAGCGCTGTCACCGAGCCCGACAACACGAACGGCAGCATGGTCATGGTCGCGACCATCGCGTTCGGCAGGAGATGCCGGAACATGATGGTCTTGTTGGAGACGCCGAGCGCCCGTGCCGCCTGGATGTATTCGAAGTTCCGGCCGCGCAGGAATTCCGCACGCACCAATCCGACCAGCGATACCCATGAGAACAGCAGCAAGATGCCGAGCAAAACAAAAAAGCCGGGCACCAGCATTGATGAGATGATCAGTAACAGATAAAGCGGCGGCACCGAGGTCCAAATTTCGATGACGCGCTGGAAGATCAAATCGATCCAACCGCCGAAATAGCCCTGCACCGCGCCGGCCGCTACACCGATGATCGACGACACGATCGTGAGGATTAACCCGAATAGAATCGAAATGCGGAAGCCGTAGATCAGCCGCGCCACCACATCGCGGCCTTGATCATCGGTGCCGAGCCAGTTGTATTCGAGATCGCGGCAGCCTGTGAGGCCCTTCTTCTCGACCAACGGCTTGCATTGCGCTTCGGTGAGCCGCCACGTCGGCGGCGATGGCGCGGGCGTCGGCAGGTCGAGATTATGCGTGTCGTAGGAGTAGCGGATCGGCGGCCAAAAGATCGAACCGCCCTTCTCCGTGATCAACTTCTGCAAATAGGGGTCGCGATAGTCCGCTGCGGTCTCGAATTCGCCGCCGAACGCGGTTTCCGGATAGGTCACGATCGCGGGAAAAAACAGCTTGCCGTCATGCTTGATCAGGAACGGCTTGTCGTTGGCGATCACCTCGGCAAATAGCGAGACAAAGAACAAAACGAGGAAGATCCAGAACGACCAGTGGCCGCGCTTGTTGCTCTTGAAGTTATACCAGCGCCGCCGGTTGATCGGAGACAGCGTGAAGAAGCCATGCCTCTTCGGCGGCACCAAGACGGCCGATACGTCGGCGGCTTGCGGACGGGCGTCCAATCAGACCTCCCGCGTCTCAAAATCGATGCGCGGATCGACCCAAGTGTAGGTGAGGTCCGAGATCAGGCCGACGATGAGTCCAATGAGAGCGAAAATATAGAGGTTCGCAAACACCACCGGATAATCACGGTTGAGCACGCTTTCGAAGGAGAGCAACCCGAGACCATCGAGCGAGAAAATCGTCTCGATCAGCAGCGCGCCGGCGAAGAATGCATGCACGAAGGCGCTCGGGAACCCCGCGATCACGATCAGCATGGCATTGCGGAACACGTGGCCGTAGAGCGTCTGGCGGGACGTGCAGCCCTTCGCGCGAGCCGTCAGAACGTATTGCTTGCGGATTTCGTCAAGGAACGAGTTCTTCGTCAGCAGCGTCAGGGTTGCGAACGCGCTGAGCATCATGGCGCTGATCGGCAGCACCAGATGCCAGAAATAGTCGAGGATCTTCTGCCACCACGACAACGCCGCCCAATTGTCCGACGTCAACCCACGCAATGGGAACCAATCGAGGTATGAACCGCCTGCGAACACTATGATCAGCAGGATCGCGACGAGAAAACCCGGTAGGGCATAGCCGATGATAATGACGCTTGAGGTCCACATGTCGAAACGCGTGCCATCAAGCACCGCCTTACGGATACCGAGCGGGATCGCGATCAGATTACTGATCAACATCATCCATATGCCAAGCGACATCGACACCGGCAGCTTCTCCTTGATGAGCTGGATCACCGTCGTATCGCGGAAGTAGCTCTTGCCGAAATCGAAGGTCAGGTAGTTCTTCAGCATGATGAAGAAGCGCTCATAGGCCGGCTTGTCGAAGCCGAACTGCTTCTCCAGGCTCTTGATGAACTCCGGATCGAGACCCTGTGCGCCGCGATACTTCGACGTCACGGCGTCGAGCTGCGAACCGCCCTGCAATCCCCCGCGACCACCGAAGTCGCCGCCGGTCCCCGAGCCCGGAATACGCGAGCTCGCGCCCGTGTCCGAACCGGAGAGCTGCGCGATCACCCGTTCGACCGGGCCGCCCGGCGCGAACTGCACGACCAGGAACGACACCAGCAGGATCCCGAACAGCGTCGGGATCATCAGCAGCAGGCGGCGGATGATGTAGGCGGTCATCGAGATCGCGTTCTTTCTTCAAAGTCGTTCCGGAACAGCGCGCCGGAACGGCGGTCTAGCCTCGTTCGATTTTTGACGCCTTCTCGCGGTCGTACCACCAGGTCTCCGGCACGCCGCGGGCGTAGCGCGGCTTGGTCTGCGGACGGCTGAACACATCCCAATAGGCGAGCCAATGCGACGCCTTATTCCATTGCGGAATCCAGTAGCGGCCGGCGCGGATCAGGCGGTCGAGCGCGCGGCACGCGGTTGTCAGATCGGCGCGGGTGTTGGCGGCGATGATCTTGTCGATCATCGTATCGATCGCGGGGTCGGCGATGCCTGCGAGATTCTGCGAGCCTTTGAGATTGGCCGCGGCGGTCGAGAAATAAGAGCGCAGCGAGTCGCCCGGCGTCGATGAGAAACCGAAACGCTGGATGACGATGTCGAAATCGAAATCGTTGCGCCGCTTCTGCATCTGCGCTGCGTCGATGACGCGCAGGTTGGCATCGATGCCGAGCGTGTTGAGATTCTTGATGAACGGCATGTGATGCGGCTGGAACGTCGGCTCCTCGATCAGGAATTCGATCGAGATGCGCTCGCCCTGCGGCGTCACGCGCTTGCCGTCCTTGATGACATAGCCGGCCTGCTGGAGAAGCTGGCTCGCCTTGCGCAGAAGCGCCCGGTCCTGCCCCGAGCCGTCCGACACCGGCGGCACGAAGGGATCGCCGAACACCTCGTCCGGCACCTTGCCGCGAAACGGCTCGAGCAGCGCGACCTCCTCCGGCGACGGCTTGCCATTGGCCATCATGTCGGAGTTCTGGAACACCGAATGGGTCCGGTCGTAGGACCCGTACATGAGGGTCTTGTTGGTCCACTCGAAGTCGAAGGCGTAGATCAGTGCCTCGCGCAACTGCGGGCTCTTGAACTTCGGCAAACGCGTGTTGAGGAACCAGCCCTGCGCGCCGGAAGGCGTGTCGTCCGGCAAGACCTCGCGCTTCACGCGATTGTCCTTGATCGCCGGAAAATCGTAGCGCGTCGCCCAGGTGCGCGAGGTGAATTCCTCGCGGAACAGATAGCTCTTGCCGGTGAAGCCTTCGAACGCGACATCGCGGTCGCGGTAGTACTCGAAGCGCAGGATGTCAAAGTTGTTCTGCCCGCGCGACACCGGCAAGTCGGCGCCCCACCAGTCCTTCACACGATCGTATTCGATGTAGCGGCCCGGCTCGAAACGCCCGACCTTGTAGGCGCCGGAGCCGAGCGGGATTTCCATCGTGGTCTCGTCGAAATTCTTCACGCTGTAATAGGCCTTCGAAAAAATCGGCAGAGCCGCGACGAACAGCGGCACATCGCGCGCACGATTGGGCGCAAACTTCGCCACCACCGTCAGATCGTCCGCCGCCTCCGCGCCCGCGAAGTCCCGCAGAAGCTGCGTGATGATCGGGTGGCCCTTCTCTTTCAGGAGGTTGAGCGTGAAGGCAACATCATGCGCGGTGAGCTTCGTCCCGTCGTGGAATTTCGCCTCCGGCCGCAGGGCGTAGCGATAGGTCAGTCCGTCGGCGGAAATCCGCACCGACTTCGCCGCAAGCCCGTACATCCCGTCGGGCTCGTCACTCGCGCGCGCCATCAGCGTCGCGAAGGTCATCTCCATGCCCTGCGGAGCATCGCCGCGCAGAATGAAGCTGTTCAGCGAATTGAAGGTGAAGAAGCTCTGGTTGAACTGCCGGCTCGGGCCGACTTGCGAGAAGGTGCCGCCCTTCGGCGCTTTGGGGTCAACGTAGTCGAAATACGGGAAGTCCGCCGGATACTTCAGATCGCCGAAAGCCGAGATGCCGTGCCGTTCTACGTCAGCCTGTTGCGCCTTCGCGGGAAATCCAATCGCGGAAGAAGCCGCCGCGCCGGCGCCGATGATGAGGACGTCGCGGCGCGTTACACGATTCACGAGCGCGTTGCTTTCGAGGCTTTGTCGGCGTCCCACCACCAGACAGTCGGAAATGCGGAGGCGCCGTACTTCGGCAGTTCAGCCGGGCGCGCGTAGCGGTCCCAGCGCGCAGTCCGCGTTTTGCCATAGGTCCATTGCGGCACCAGGAAATGGTGGTGCAGCAGCACGCGGTCGAGCGCCTTGGTGGCGGCGACGAGATCGTCGCGGCTGGTCGAGAAGATCACGCGCTCGATCAGCGTGTCGATCGCCGGGTCCTTGATGCCCATGTAGTTGCGCGAGCCGGCTTGATCGGCTGCCTGCGAGCCCCAGAATCCGCGCTGCTCGTTGCCGGGCGACAGCGACTGCGGCCAGTTCGCGACAATCATGTCGAAGTCCCACTGCCGCAGGCGGTTCTCGTACTGCGCGTCATCGACGCGGCGCACGGTCAGCCCGATGCCGAGGCGCTCCAACGGAGACTTGTAGGGCAGCACCAGACGTTCCCAGTCCTCACGCTCGATCAGCACCTCGACGGTCAATTGCTCGCCGGTCTTGGTGTTGGTCAGCCTCTGGTTCTTCACCTCGTAACCAGCCTCGCGCAGAAGGCGGGTCGCCTCGCGGAGATTGTTGCGGACCGCGTCTGGGCTGTCGTTGACTGGATTGGTGTAGACCGTGGTGAAGACCGTCTCCGGGACTTTGCCGCGCACGGTCTCCAGTATTTTCAGCTCGGCGCCCTCGGGCAGCCCCCTCGACGCCAGCTCCATGCCTTCGAAATAGCTCGCGATGCGCGAGTATTGCCCGAAGAAGAGCTGCTTGTTCATGTCCTCGAAATTGAGGGCGAAGTTGAACGCGCGGCGCACGCGCCAGTCCTGGAATTTCGGCCGGCGCAGGTTGAACGCGAACGCCTGCATGCCACCCGACGAGCGGATCGGGAACTCCTCCAGCAGCACGCGCTTGTCCTTCACCGCCGGGAAGTCGTAGGCGGTCGCCCAGTTCTTCGCGCTGTTCTCGGTGCGCCAATCGACCTGATCGGCCTTGAAGGCTTCGATCGCGACCGTGGAGTCGCGGAAGTATTCGAAGCGCAGTTCCTGGAAATTGTCGCGGCCGACGTTGACCGGGATGTCCTTGCCCCAATAGTCCGGCACGCGCTCGTAGGCGATGGTGCGCCCCGGCGTGAAGTCCTTGATGCGATAGGCGCCGCAGCCGAGCGGCGGCTCAAGCGTGGTCTGCGAGACATCGCGCTTCTTGCCGGACTTGTCGGCACCTTCCCACCAGTGCTTCGGGATCACCGTGAGCTGGCCGGTGATCTGTGGCAGTTCGCGATTGCCCGGCGCGTCGAAGGTAAAGGTCACTTCGCGTTCGCCCGTCTTCTCCGCCTTCGCGATATGGCGGTAGTAGGCGGAATAGAACGGATGGTGCTTCTTGAACGCTTCCAGCGAGAACAGCACGTCGTCGACCGAGACCGGCACTCCGTCATGCCACTTTGCATTGGCGCGCAGCCGGTAGGTCACCCACGAATAGTCGGCCGGGTAGCTCAGCGCTTCCGCAAGCAGCCCGTACTCGGTCGAAACCTCGTCGAGCGACTGCACAAGCAGCGTGTCGTAGATCTGGTCGATGCCGCCGACGATCGTACCCTTCACGCCGCCGACCACCGCATTGAAGTTGTCGAAGGTGCCGAATGCGATCAGGCGCGCCGCGCCACCCTTGGGCGCTTTCACATTCACGTAGTCGAAATGCTTGAAATCCGCCGGATACTTCACGTCGCCGAACAGCGAGGTGGCATGCCGCCAGTTCGCCGCCGCGCCTTGGGCTGCGGCAGGCCGCGCGAAATCTCCGAGAGCACCCACCGCCGGAACTGCCATCGCGGCGGCGCCGGATTGCAGAAGGGAGCGGCGAGTCAATTTCATCGGAAACTCCAAAAGGCCGAACGCAAGAATCGAGCTTACGACCTGTCAACGCGTCTAAAACGACCACGTTTCAACCGATTATGTCGGTTTTTGGATAGTTCGCCATCCCGCGGCTTGCCGCGGTCCACATCCGGCTTCAACTTACCGTGGGCGGCGGCTTCAGCAGCTTAATCGGGCGAAAACGGCGGCGAATTGCCGCCGTCCGATTAACGCTGCGTAACCTGGATCGGCGAGCCGGCGTCGGCGGCCTTCGGCAGTTGCACCGGGCTATCCGAGTGGCTGTTGAGATAGGTGATCAGGTCGGCGCGCTCGCTGCCGCGCGGGATACCCGCGAACGACATGTTCGTGCCGGGGATGTCGGCGCGCGGATTGACCAGGAAGGCGTCGAGCTCTTCCGGCGACCAGTTGCCGCCCTTGGCCTTCATCGCGGCCGAGTAGTTGAAGCCCGGAGCCGACGCCTTCGGACGGCCGACGACGCCGTAGAGGTTCGGGCCGACGCGGTTCGGCTCGCCCTTCGCGAAGGTATGGCAGGCGGCGCACTTCTTGGCCGAAGCCTCGCCCTTGCTCGCGTCGGCGGCGGCCAGACGCTTCGGCAGCGGCTCGTCGGCGGGGGCCGCCGCGGCGGCCGCGCCACCCTTGGGCTCTTCCTTCACGGCAATCGCGTAGCCCGGCTTTTCCGGGTTATGCGGTGCAAACAGCGCGCTGGCGCCGATGTTGAGCGACAGCAGGGCCAGGCAAGTGCCGAGAACCGCACCCAAGATTTTGTTGAGCTCGAAAGAATCCATTGCGGAACGGCTCCGGCTTGACGAAGTGGCGTCGGGCTGGCCCGCGGGAGGGCCCCGCGGCGGCGCAGAGATACCCGGTTTTCCTCGCCCCTGGCAACCCGTATAAGCACCGCCTGTGACACTCGTTCAGCCCATTTTGGAGGCTGATTTCCGACCCCCCAAAGCGACCGATGGCTGACGACGTCCTCATCCTCATACCGGCGCGCATGGCGGCCTCCCGGCTGCCGAACAAGCCGCTGCTCGACATCGCCGGGCAGCCCATGATCGTGCACGTCCTGCGCCGGGCCGAGGCCGCGGGCATAGGGCGAGTTGTGGTCGCAACCGATGCCGAGGAGATCGCGGACGCTGTGGAAAAGGCCGGCGGCCACGCGGTCATGACCCGCGCCGACCACCCCTCCGGCTCCGACCGCATCTTCGAGGCGCTGGGCAAGGCCGATCCGCAGGGCCGCGCAAAGATCGTCGTCAACGTCCAGGGCGATCTGCCGACTTTGGAACCGGCCGACTTGAAGGCCGCGCTAGGCCCCTTGCAGGACGACGCGGTCGACATCTCGACCCTCGCCGCCGAAATCACCAAGGCCGAGGAGCGCACCAACCCCAACGTCGTGAAGGTGGTCGGCTCCCCCATCGCGCCGGACCGGCTGCGCGCGCTCTACTTCACCCGCGCCACCGCCCCCTCGGGCGACGGGCCGCTCTACCACCACATCGGACTCTACGCGTATCGCCGCGCCGCGTTGGCGAAATTCGTAGCGCTGCCGCCCTCCTCGCTCGAAATACGCGAAAAGCTCGAGCAGCTCCGTGCGCTCGAGGCGGGCATGCGCATCGACGTCGCGATCGTCAAATCTGTTCCGCTTGGCGTCGATACGCCGCATGACCTGGACGCAGCCCGCGCGATGCTCGCGGGCCGCCAAACTCGGCTATAAGGCCGCACCAAAAAGAAAAGAGGATCGCTGATGGTACGCCGTTTCTGCACGCCGATGTTCGCCGCGCCCGCCGCGTTTCTTGCCGCGCTCGCGCTCACCGCGCCCGCGCAGGCCGCTTATCCGGAGCGCACCATCACGATCGTCTGTGCCTCTGGCGCGGGCGGCGCCGTGGACGTGACGACGCGCATCATCACCGACCACATGCAGAAGACGCTGGGCCAAACCATCGTCATTCAGAACGAGCCGGGCGCCGGCGGCACGCTGGCGATGAACCAGACTGTGAAGGCACAGCCGGACGGCTACACGCTGCTCACCGTCGGCCCGACCGTCAGCACCATCAAGGAGCTGTTCCCGAACGCCACCGTTGATCCGGTGCGCGACCTTCAGCCGGTGACGATCGTCGGCCAGACACCGATGGTGCTCATCACGCACAAGGACGTTCCGGGCAACGACTACAAGTCACTGCTCGCCTATATGAAGTCGCATCCGGGTGAGCTGACGTTCGCGAGCAACGGCCGGGGTTCGGCCGGCCATCTCGCGGGCTCGCTGTTCAAGAAGATGGCGGGCGTCGATCTCCGCTACATTCCCTATCGCTCGACACCCCAGGCCACCGCCGACCTGCTCGGCGGCCGCGTGTCGATGATCTGGCTGTCGTCGCTCGGCAATCTCGCCGGCAGCAACATGGTGAAGCCGTTTGCCGTGACGATCACCGGAGAGCGCTGGAATCAGTTTCCGGAGCTGCCGACCTTCGACGAACTCGGCCTGAAGGATTACGAGATCACCACCTGGGTCAGCATGTACGCGCCAAAGGGCACGCCGCCCGAGGTCGCCGAGAAGCTCACCGACGCACTCAACAAGGCACTCGCCGATCCCGATGTGCAGAGGCGCATGGCCGGCGCTGGTATCGTGAAGCCGCGGCAGACAGGCCCGGCCTTCCTGAAAAAGTATCTTGCCGACGAAATCGAGAAGTGGGGCGACGTCCTTCGCACCACCAAAGACACCGACTAGAAGAAGACCATCATGGCCAAGCAGCGCATCGCATTCCAGGGTGAACCCGGAGCCAACTCGCACCTCGCGATCGAGGAGGTGTTTCCGGGCGCGATCGCTGTGCCCTGCGCCACGTTCGAAGACGCGCTCGGCGCGATCCGCCTGGGCCGCGCCGATCTCGGCATGATCCCGATCGAGAATTCGGTCGCCGGCCGCGTCGCCGACATCCATCACCTGATGCCGACGTCGAAGCTGCACATCGTCGGCGAGCACTTCATGCCGGTGCACCATCAGTTGCTGGCGCTGAAGAGCGGGAGCCTCAAGACGATCAAGAGCGTCGAGAGTCACGTCCACGCGCTCGGCCAGTGCCGCAAGCTGATCCGCCAGCTCGGCATCAAGGCCGTCGTCGCCGCCGACACCGCAGGTTCGGCGCGCGAGGTTTCCGAAAGCGGCGACAACACCCGCGCTTCCATCGCGACCAAGCTCGCCGCGAAGATCTACGGCCTGAAGGTTCTGAAGAAGGACATCGAGGACGAGAAGCACAACACCACGCGCTTCATCATCCTCTCCAAGGAAGCCAAGTGGGCGAAGCCCAAACCGAAGCAGAAGGTCGTCACGACTTTTGTTTTTCAGGTGCGCAACATTCCGGCGGCGCTCTACAAGGCGCTCGGCGGGTTCGCCACCAACGGCATCAACATGACCAAGCTCGAAAGCTATATGGTCGGTGGCAGCTTCGCGGCGACGCAATTCTACGCCGACGTGGAAGGCCATCCACACGACCGTGCGCTAGAACTGGCGCTGGAGGAGCTGGAGTTTGTCTGCCAACCGAAGACGCTGAAAATCCTTGGCGTCTATCCGGCCCATCCGTTCCGCAAGAAATTCTGAGGAAGTCCCAGCAATGAAAGTCAAAGCCAACGGCATCACCTTCAACGTCGAAATCGACGGTGCGGAAGGCCTGCCCTGGGTCATTCTGTCGAACTCGCTCGCCACCAACCTGCACATGTGGGACCAGCAGGCGGAAGACCTGAAGGGCGAGTATCGCGTGCTGCGCTACGACCAGCGCGGCCACGGTGAGACCGAGGCACCCGCCGGCCGCTACACGTTTGAGCTTCTGTCCGCCGACGTCATCGCGCTGATGGATGAGCTGAAGATCAAGCGCGCGCACTGGTGCGGCGTGTCGATGGGCTGCGCGACCGGCATGAACCTGGTGCAGCAGTTCCCGGATCGCTTCGACCGCATGATTCTCTGCGACAACCCCGGCCAGTCCTCGCCAGTCACCCATAAGCAATGGGAAGAACGCATCGCCGTGGCGCAGAAGGACGGCATGGCCGCGCTTCTTGAATCCACAATGCAGCGCTGGTTCCCGGAAGAGACGCTGAAGCGCAACCCGCCGCACATGGACAAGATCCGTCAGATGATCCTGACCACGCCGGTGAACGGCTTCGTCGGCTGCTCCGCCGCGCTCGGCAATCACGACTACCGGCCGCTGATGCCGAAGGTGAAGCATCCGGTGTTGTGGATGTGCGGCGAGAAAGACGGCCACAACGCCGCCGTCATGAAGGTGATGCAGCAGGAGCTGCCCGGCTCGGGCTATGTCGAGCTGCCGGGAGCCGGCCACATCTCCAACATGGATCAGCCCGCGATGTTCACGAAAGCGATGCGGGACTTCCTCGGCGCGAAGTAGTCCCGGCTGTCGAGCAAAAATAAAACCGGCGCCGCTGCGAAACGGCGCCGGTTTCCTTTTGCGGGGCTTTAAGCCGCCACCGATTCTTTCATCGCCGATGCCTGCGCACGGCGCATCACGCCGGACAGGAGATCGTAGGTTTCCGTCCACGCCTCTGCGACTTGCGGAGTCCAGTCCTTGCCGAGCCCACGCTCCAGCGTCCACAACAGCGCGGCGCCGACCGAGTCGTAGTGCTTGTCTTCCACGCCGTAACCGGCGTGACGGCGGCCAAGATCCTCGACAACCGGCACCAATGCATCGAGCCGCTCAAGGCTCGACACCGCCGTGCCGATGATCTGAATCAGCTTCTTGCGCTGGTGCGCCATGTCGGTCTGGCCGAACAGCGGCTTGGTGCTCGGATCGATTTCGAACAGACGATCGTAGAACACGATCGCCGCCGGACCGGCCAGCGGCGCGACCTGCTTCCAGGTCGATTGAACAAGGCTTTTCTGGATAGGCGTCATAAATCCCTCGGATCGATAGCGTGTGGGAACAATTCCCTTGGCTACGAGGGATAGCAGCCGCCCGCTTCGCGGGTATGTCGCGACACGGGGAAATTGTATCGCCTGTGTCGCGACAGCGTTAACGGGTGTTAATTTTAGCTCCGCTGTCATCGCCCGGCTTGACCGGGCGATCCAGCTTTTCACCAAAGAGCTGGATCACCGGGTCACGCGCCTGCGGCGCGGCCCGGTGATGACACCTGAGGACGATCAGATCGTCTGATTGTATGCGCCGACCTCGGGATGCGTGCGCAGCACGCCGTCCACAGCCTTGAACATCTCGCGCATCCGCGCCTCGGACACTGGACTCTCAACCACAACAACGAGTTCCGGCTTATTCGATGACGCACGAACAAGGCCCCAGGTGCCGTCCTGCACCGTGACGCGCACACCGTTCACCGTGACGAGATCGCGAATCGGCTGGCCGAGCAGTTGCTCGCCCTTCGCCTTCATCGCCTCGAAATGCTTCACGACCTTTTCGACGATGCCGTACTTCTTCTCGTCGTCGCAGTGCGGCGCCATCGTCGGCGAGCCCCACGTCTTCGGCAGCGCGTCCTTCAGCTCCGCCATCGACTTTCCGGGGTTGCGATCCATCATGTCGCAGACCGCGAGCGCCGACACGAGACCGTCGTCATAGCCGCGGCCGAACGGCTTGTTGAAGAAGTAGTGGCCGGACTTCTCGAAGCCCGCGAGCGCGCCAACCTCGTGGGTGCGGCGCTTCATGTAGGAATGACCGGTCTTCCAGTAGTCAGCTTTCACGCCATTCTTCTGCAACACCGGATCGGTGACGTAGAGCCCGGTCGATTTCACATCGACCACGAAGGTCGAGCCCGGATGCAGCGTGGACATATCCCGCGCCAGCATCACGCCGACCTTGTCGGCGAAAATCTCGTCGCCGGTGTTGTCCACGACGCCGCAGCGGTCGCCGTCGCCGTCGAAGCCCAAGCCCACGTCGGCCTTGTTCGCCAGCACTGCGTCGCGGATGGCATGGAGCATCTCCATGTCTTCCGGATTCGGATTGTATTTCGGGAATGTGTGATCGAGTTCGCAATCGAGCCGCACGACCTCACAGCCGATCGCCTCCAGCACCTGCGGCGCGAACGCGCCCGCCGTGCCGTTGCCGCAGGCGCAGATCACCTTCAGCTTGCGCTTCAGCTTCGGCCGCTTGGTGAGGTCGGCGATGTAGCGCGCCGGGAAGTTCTCGACGAAGTGATAGGAGCCGCCGCCCTTCAGATCGAACTTCGCGTTGAGCACGATCTCCTTCAGCCGCGTCATCTCGTCCGGCCCGAAGGTCAGCGGACGATTCGCGCCCATCTTCACGCCGGTCCAGCCGTTGTCGTTGTGCGAGGCCGTCACCATCGCGACGCAGGGCACGTCGAGCTCGAATTGCGCGAAATAGGCCATCGGCGTCATCGCGAGGCCAATGTCATGGACCTTGCAGCCCGCGGCGAGCAGACCCGAAACCAGCGAGTTCTTCACCGAGGCCGAATAGCCGCGGAAATCGTGGCCGGTCACGATCTCGGGCTTCACGCCCATCTCGCGGATCATGGTGCCGAGACCCATCCCGAGGGCCTGCATGCCCATCAGGTTGATCTCTTTACCGAGCAGCCACCGTGCGTCGTACTCGCGGAAGCCGGTGGGTTTCACCATCGGCTCGGATTCATAGGCATAAGTGTTGGGGGTGAGGGCAGACTTGGGCTTTGGAAACATCGAATCTCCGGCCGTCGGAAGGCGGCAGAGCTTTAGCCTAAAGGGATGAATGCGGAAAGAATGCGGTGGGCCGGCCAGAAACAGCCGTCTATTGCTCCAGCACCAGCTTGCCCCGGTCGTGCGACCACTTCACACGCGACAGGAACGACATGCCGAGCAGGTTCACGCCCAACTGGTCGTCCGGCACGACGATGGCCGGCACGTCGCGGACGGTGATGCCGTTGATGTCGACGCGGTTGAGCGTCACACGCGCCGCCTTGCCGGTGCCGTTCGCGGTCTGGATCTTGGCCGTGTAGTCGCTCGCCTTCGGGAAGATGCCGAGGCGCGCCGCCGCGCTGTCACGCAGCGCGATCACCGAGGCACCGGTGTCCACCAGGAAATCCACCCAGCGGCCATCCACATTGGCTTGGACCTGAAAGTGCCCGCGGCCGTCGTCACGCAATGTCACGGTGCGGTAGCCGGACGAGGTCTGCTGCGGGACTGATGCAGCCTTCGGCGCCGTGGCCGTCATCGCCGACGGGTTGCCCGGCTTGCTCGCGAAGTCGAGGACCTGCGACGCCAGCGCGGCTGTCCCGCCTGCGATGCTCAGAAAAAGAAGGACCGGCCGCAACATCCTCAATGACCTCGGCAAAAGCTCGCCGGGCGCATCCCATCACGTCGCCACCAAGGAAGGACTAACACGGGGCGCCCTTTCGCCCGGACGGTGACGAACCGATTGAGCCAAACATTCGAATTTTATCGAATGGTAATCGCCGCAAAGAGAAGAGACTCCGGCATGAAGCCGGAGTCCGTTCGGACGACAAATTGGATCAATCAGTTCAGAGCGTTCTGTATGCTTGTGAAGGTCGAATTGAGCTTTGTGCCAACGCCTAGCACAGTCGCGATGATCGCAACCGCGATGCCTGCGGCGATCAGGCCATACTCGATGGCAGTGGCTCCGGACGCGTCGTCGATGAACAGCAAGACATTCGGGTCATAAAGGAAACGCGAAAACAGTGTCTTCATTGCATTCATCCCGTATTGAATGCGCCCTTGTGCCGGAATGTCGCAGGGGTCGGCTGACAATTCTTTAATGTGCAGATTGGCCGATGCGCCGTCGGGATCGCTGGTTAAGAGTGAGTGATTGAGATCATCTGCAACATTATGTACCACGCGGCTTGGCGCGGCGCGTGGCCGGTGCTTCGAGCGGATTGTCGGGCCACGGATGCCGTGGATAACGGCCCTTCATTTCCGTTTTCACTGCGCCATAAGAACCGCGCCAGAATCCCGGCAGGTCGCGCGTGAGCTGCACCGGCCGGTGCGCGGGAGAGAGCAGCTCGACGATCAGCGGCACCTTTCCTTGTGCGACGCTCGGATGCTTGTCGAGGCCGAACAACTCCTGCACGCGGATCGAAAGCTTCGGTCCCTCCTCCGCTTCGTAATCGATCGGCACCGACGAGCCAGACGGCGCGTTGAAATGTGTCGGCGCTTCCTCGTCGAGCTTGCGCTTCATGTTCCACGGCATAAGCGATTGCAGCGCGTTGCCAAGATCGTCCGCGCCGACTTGTGCGAGTGATGTCTTGCCTTCCAATATTGGCGCGAGCCATTCGCCTGCGGCCTTGCCGAGCGCTTCGTCTGAAAGGTCCGGCCATTCGTCGCCGAGATGGCGGCGCAGGAACATCACGCGGTCGCGCCATTGCTGAAGCGCCTTCGTCCACGGCAGTTTCGCAAGACCGACGCGAGCGATTCCTTCCGCGAGCTTCTGCGCGGCTTCCGTGCTTGCTTCGATCTGCATCGGCCGTTCCGCAAGCGCGAGCGCACCGAGCCTTTCGGCGCGGCGACCGCGCAGGCTTCCTGACCCTGGATCGAAGGTGATTTCCTCGCGTGTCTCGATCTCGTCGCCGAAGCGTGCCTCGATCTCTTCCAGCGTGATCGGAGCCGCGAGGAGAATGCGCGCCCGCGCCGCAATTCCGGTCATCTCCGCCACTGCGAGAAACGGCTCGCGCGCCAGCGCCGAAGCCGGATCGACATTCCCGCCGCGCCCGTTCGCCAGAAGGAATGCACCGTCCGCGCCGCGGCTCTTGGCGATGCGGTCGGGATAAGCCAGCGCAAGGATAGAGCCGGGCGACAGATCCGACTGTTTCGTGGCCTTTCCCGCATCCTCCGCCCAGCGCTTCGCCATCCGCCGCGCGTCCTCGCCTCGCCGCGAGCGGTCGCGGCGGAACTGATCGAGCCGGTGGCCGAGATCAACATCGACGCCGCCAAGCCCGCGCTCGGACACAATCGCGGCAATCTCAGCCGCGCGTTCGCCGGCGCCTTCCGCCGCCGCATCGACCACCATGCGCGCCAGGCGTGGTGGCAGCGGCAGCGCGCGCAGCTTCCTTCCTTCGTCGGTGATACGCCCCTGCGCGTCGACGGCGTGCAGCTCGGTCAGCAGTATTTTCGCCTCCGACCACGCGCCATGCGGTGGCGGATCGAGAAACGACAGTTTCGCCGGATCGGTCGCACCCCATTCGGCGAGATCGAGCATCATGCCGGAGAGATCGGCGGCGAGGATTTCCGGCTTCGCATACGGTTCGAGCGACGCGGTCTGTGGCTCGTCCCAGAGGCGATAGCAGACGCCCGGCTCCGTGCGTCCCGCGCGGCCGCGGCGCTGATCGGCGGCGGCGCGCGACACGCGCACGGTTTCAAGCCGGGTCAGCCCGACGTCGGGCTCGTAACGCGGCACGCGTGCCAGGCCGGAGTCCACGACAATGCGAACGCCGAGAATGGTGATCGAGGTTTCCGCGATCGAGGTCGCGAGCACGACCTTGCGCTTGCCGGGCGGCGCCGGCTCGATGGCACGGTCCTGCACCGATGCGTCGAGCGCACCGTAGAGCGCGACCACATCGACATTGGGATCGTCGATGCGCTCCTTCAGCAACGTCTCGGCGCGCCGGATTTCCGCTTGTCCCGGCAAGAATGCCAGCACCGAGCCCGGATCGGCGCGCAGCGCGCGCAGGATCGCATCCGCCATCGGCCGCTCGATCGGATCGCGCGCATCGCGTCCGGGATAGCGCGTCTCGACCGGAAAAGCGCGGCCCTCGCTCTCCACCACCGGCGCATCCCCGAGCAGCTTTCCCACCCGCGCGCCGTCGAGCGTCGCCGACATCACCAGCAGCTTCAGGTCTTCGCGCAACCCCTGCTGCGCGTCACGCGCGAGCGCGAGACCGAGATCGGCGTCGAGCGACCGCTCATGGAATTCGTCGAACAGCACTGCGGCGATCCCGTCGAGTGACGGATCGTCGAGGATGAGCCGCGTGAACACGCCTTCGGTGACGACCTCGACGCGCGTCTTCTTGGATACCTTCGAGCCGAAACGAACGCGAAGGCCGACCGTGTCGCCGACCCTCTCGCCGAGCGTCGCGGCCATGCGTTCGGCGGCCGCACGCGCCGCGATCCGGCGCGGCTCCAGCACGAGGATCTTTTTATTCGCCGCCCACGGCTCGTCCATCAAGACGAGCGGCACGCGCGTGGTCTTGCCCGCGCCCGGCGGAGCGACCAGCACCGCGGCGCTGCTTTTCAGGAGAGCCGCCACAAGCTGCGGCAGCGCGTCGTCGATCGGAAGCTTCGTGTCGAAAGAGCGCACCGCGCTCAGCGATCCTTCGTCGCGCGGCCTACGCTGGAATAGCTGAAGCCGTATTTCGCCATCTCGTCGGGGCGATAGACATTGCGCAGATCGACCACCACGGGTTTCGCCATCGCGGATTTCAGCCGCGCGAGATCGAGCGCGCGGAACTGCTCCCACTCGGTGACGATCACCAGTGCGTCCGCGCCTTGCGCGCAGCTATAGGCGTCCTCGCAATAGGTGACGCCAGTGAGCACACTTTTCGCCTGCTCCATCCCGATCGGATCGTAGGCCTTCACCTTCGCGCCCATGTCATTCAGCGCGGTGACGATGTTGATCGAGGGCGCGTCGCGCATGTCGTCGGTGTTCGGCTTGAAGGTGAGACCGAGCACCGCAATGGTCTTACCGCGAATGTCGCCGCCCAGCGCCGCCGAAACCTTGCGCGCCATCGCGCGCTTGCGCGTGTCGTTCACCGCCGCAACCGTCTCCACGATGCGGATCGGCGCGTCGTAGTCCTGGCCGGTCTTGATCAGCGCCAGCGTGTCCTTCGGGAAGCACGAGCCGCCGTAGCCCGGGCCCGCATGCAAAAACTTTCCGCCGATGCGGTTGTCGAGGCCGATGCCGCGCGCAACCTGCTGCACGTCCGCCCCGACACGTTCGCAGAGATCGGCGACTTCGTTGATAAACGTGATCTTGGTCGCGAGGAACGCGTTCGCCGCGTACTTGATCAGCTCCGCGGTGCGGCGCCCGGTGACGAGGATCGGCGCTTGGTTCAAATAGAGCGGCCGGTAGAGCTCGTTCATCGACTCCTTGGCGCGCTCGTCCTCGGTGCCGACCACGATGCGATCCGGATGCTTGAAGTCTCGAATGGCCGCGCCTTCGCGCAGGAATTCCGGATTGGACACCACCGCGCAGTCGGCTTTCGGATTCGTCTCGCGGATGATGCGCTCCACCTCGTCGCCGGTTCCAACGGGAACGGTCGATTTCGTCACGACGACCGTGAAGCCGTCGAGCGCGCCCGCGATCTCCTTCGCCGCCGCGTAAACATATGAAAGGTCCGCATGGCCGTCGCCGCGACGCGACGGCGTACCGACCGCGATGAACACCGCGTCGGCTTCCGCCACCGGCTTCTTGAGATCGGTTGTGAACGTCAGCCGCCCGGCCTTCACGTTCGCCGCGACCAGATCGTCGAGCCCCGGCTCGTAGATCGGCATCACGCCGCGATGCAGAGCTTCGATCTTGCTCGCATCCTTGTCGACGCAGGTAACGTGATGCCCGAAGTCGGCGAAGCAGGCCCCCGAAACGAGGCCCACATAGCCGGTGCCGATCATTGCGACGCGCATATCGAAGGTGCCGGATGGTTAACGAATCCCGGCCTCCGCCGGATGAGGCCTCTTAGCAGACGAGATTCACTGAGGGAACACGATCTTTCTGAGACCGCGTAAACGGCGGTGAAACCATCGATGGCGCATAAAGGTCGCAACGGAGAGGGTTCAGCTTTGACCGGTTCATTGGAAGCGCCGCAGGCCGGGCGAGTCGATTGGGTCGACTACGCCAAGGGCTTCTGCATCATCATGGTCGTGATGATGCATTCGACGCTGGGTGTCGAACAGGCGGCCGGCCAAGAAGGCTGGATGCACTATGCGGTGGCCTTCGCCAAGCCGTTCCGCATGCCGGATTTCTTCCTGATCTCCGGTCTGTTTCTTGCGCGCGTGATCGACCGCGACTGGCGCGATTATCTCGACCGCAAGGTCGTGCACTTCGCATACTTTTATGTCCTCTGGGTGACAATCCAGTTCGCCTTCAAAGCACCGGGCATCGCGTCCGCGCTGGGCTGGAAGGCCGTCGGCCTCGCCTATCTCGAAGCCTATATCGAGCCATTCGGCACGCTCTGGTTCATCTACCTGCTGCCGATCTTCTTCGTCGTCACCAAGCTTCTCCGCAACACGTCGCCACTCGCGGTGTTCTTCCTCGCGGCGATGCTTGAGATCGCGCAAGTGAACACCGGCTGGACGATGATCGACGAGTTCGCGCACCGCTTCGTGTACTTCTATTCCGGCTACATCTTCGCCTCGTATGTGTTCGACTTCGCCGCGGGCGTGCAGGCGCGTCCGGTCGGCGCGCTGATGGGCCTCGCGCTCTGGGCCTTCATCAACGGCGCGATGGTGTTCGGTGGCTACGCCGACATGCGGGTGATCTCGCTGGCCCTCGGCTTCATCGGCGCTGGCGCCGTGGTGACGGTCTCCGCCCTGCTGGCGCAGGTCCGCGCCTTCGAGTTCCTGCGCTACTGCGGCAAGAACTCGATCGTGATCTATCTCGCCTTCTTCCTCTTCATGGCTGCGACCCGAACGCTGCTGCTCAAGACCGGCGTCATCCCCGACCTGGGCACGATCTCCTTGATTGTGACGGCCGCGGGCGTCGTCGGCGCGCTGTGCTGGTACTGGGCCGTGCGCAACACGCCGTTCAAGTTCCTGTTCGCGCGCCCCGCCCTCTTCCGGCTCAAAGCCAGGAAGCCGGGCGTGGCGATGCAGCCGGCGGAATAATCTCCGCTGTCATTCCTGGGGCGCCGCGGAGCGGCGAGCCCGGAATCCACCAACAAGTTCAGAATTTTCATCTGGATTCCGGGTTCGCGAGCTTCGCTCGCGCCCCGGAATGACGCTGTGGATCGAGCGTTGATAATCACGGCTGTCCGGCCCACATTCGGGCCATGCCAGCACCCAAGAAATCCAAAGCTCCGGCCGAAAAGCCCGCCGCCAAAGCCGCTGCGAAGCCCGCAGCCAAGCCCGCCCCGAAGGCTGCCGCCAAAAGCGGCGCGTCCAAAGACAATCCGCTGAAGCCCAAGGACCACGTCTTCCTGGTCGACGGCTCGGGCTACATCTTCCGCGCCTATCACGCGCTGCCGCCGCTGACCCGCAAGTCGGACGGGCTCCAGGTCAACGCCGTTCTCGGCTTCTGCAACATGTTGTGGAAGCTCCTCCAGGACATGAAGCCGGAGGACAAGCCCACGCATCTCGCCGTGGTGTTCGACAAGTCGGAGAAGACCTTCCGCACCGAGATGTACGATCAGTACAAGGCCAACCGCGACGCGCCGCCGGACGATCTCATCCCGCAGTTCCCGCTGGTCCGCGAGGCGGTGAAGGCGTTCGACATTCCATCGCTCGAACAGGCTGGATTCGAGGCCGACG
>BFBZ01000775.1_pt1 | contig 25982 bp, 17 predicted proteins | sample 1888401 | NCBI WGS metagenome assembly BFBZ01 (sample SAMD00112614, study PRJDB3348) | symbiont metagenome | host: Chara braunii
CCTGCTTCCCGCTGTCGTCGCCTTCGGCTTTGCCCGCCGTTTCCTGGTTCAGACCTTTGCCGGCGGCGTGAAGGGTTAGCCGATGAAGAAAGAGCAACAACAATGATTACGTTGAATAATGTCCGCAAATTCTACGGCGCGCTCGAAGTTATCAAGGGCGTGGATATCACCGTCGAGGACGGAGAGTTTGCCGTTTTCGTCGGCCCGTCCGGCTGTGGAAAATCGACATTGCTGCGCATGATCGCCGGGCTTGAGGGGATCGATGACGGCGACCTCATCCTCAACGGCCAGCGCATCAACGATGTGCCGCCCGACAAGCGCGGCATCGCCATGGTCTTCCAGTCCTATGCGCTCTACCCTCATATGACTGTCGCGGAGAATATCGGTTTTTCGCTCAGCCTGAAGAAGGTTCCGGAGGCTGAAATCCGCAAGCAGGTGGAAGGTGTCGCCGAGATCCTGCAACTGACGGATTATCTCAATCGCCGCCCGGCTGCCCTTTCCGGCGGCCAGCGGCAGCGCGTGGCGATCGGCAGGGCGATCATCAAGAAGCCGTCGCTCATCCTGTTCGACGAGCCGCTTTCGAACCTCGATTCTGCCCTCAGAGTCCAGATGCGTGCCGAACTGCAGCGCCTGCATCGCGAATTGAAGGCGACCGTTGTCTATGTCACCCACGACCAGGTCGAGGCGATGACGATGGCCGACCGGATCGTTGTGTTGAACAAGGGCACGGTTGCGCAGCAGGGCGCGCCCATGGAGCTCTATCATCGTCCCGAAAACGAATTCGTAGCCACGTTCATTGGCTCGCCGAAGATGAACGTCATTCCCATGACGGCCAGCCGCAACGGCTCCGGGGCGGCGCTCACAAGCGGCATCGGGCTCGAACTCGGCCTTGCGGATCCGGATGGCCGGATACCGCACGGCGAGGTGCGGCTTGGCGTTCGCCCGGAGCATTTGAAGCTTGCGGCGGATGGGCAGGGAACCTTCGAAACGGAAGTCCAGCTTGTCGAGCGGCTGGGCGTGGAAACCTATCTCACCGTCGGTCGCGTAGAGGACCCTCTGATCGTTCGAACCGAGGGCGACATGATCTTGCGCCCCGGCGATCGCGTGTCCCTGCGGGTCGATCCCGATAGCTGTCACGTCTTCGACACGGCCGGCCGCCTCGTTCGCCCGGCAGCAATTTCTTAAAACCACCTAAGGAAAGTGAAATGACAATCAAAGTGACCATTTGGAACGAAGGCCGGCACGAGAAGACCGATGAGATCGTGCAGAAGCTCTATCCCGACCGGATGGATGGCGCGATCGCCAAGGGGATCGAAAGCCCTGACTTCGAGATCCGCCGCACAACCATGGACGATCCGGAAGAAGGCCTGCCGGATTCGCTGCTTGAGGATACCGACGTTCTGCTCTGGTGGGGTCATGTGGCACATGAAGAGGTCAGCGACGGGCTGATCGACCGTATCCAGCAGCGGGTGCTGAAGGGCATGGGCCTGCTGATCCTGCACTCCGGCCATCATTCGAAGCTGTTCCGGCGCCTGATGGGAACCAATGCGAACCTCTCCTGGCGCGAACTTCCCGAAGGCGATCTCGAACGCGTGTGGGTGATCAATCCTTCCCACCCGATCGCAGAGGGGCTGCCGCCCTATTTCGAAGTCGAGGCTTCGGAAATGTATGGCGAGCCCTTCGATATTCCGCAGCCCGACGAGCTGGTCTTCATCTCCTGGTATTCCGGCGGCGAAGTGTTCCGCAGCGGCTGCACCTTCCAGCGCGGCCGCGGCCGGATCTTCTTCTTCAGCCCCGGTCACGAGAGCTATCCGGTGTACCACAACCAGCACGTCCTGAAGGTGATCTCCAACGGCATCCGCTGGGCGCAGCAGAAACATACCGACGGCAGGATCCTTGAGAATTGGCACCGGAAGGAGCCGCTGCACGGAAAGACCGCACCCAGGTCTTGAGGCTACCTCCCGTGGGGGGCTGGGGCGTTCGCGTCCCGGCTTCTTGCGGGACGTTGTATTTTGGAGGCCATGCGATGATAGAAACCCAAGCCGAGCTAACGGGCCGCATGCTTGATGCGGACTTCTGGATGAAGGTCCGCTACCGGCACGATGGATGTTTTGCCCCCCTCGCAAAGCTGGCCGCCGAGCACCCCGATGTGTTTGCGTTCGAATCCGGCGTGCAGATCGCAAAACGATGCCAGACATCCCAGACGACGGTCGTTCGTTTCGCCCAACACCTTGGGTTTGATGGGTTTTCGCAAATGAAGAGGGCGTTTCGCCTTGCCTTGAGAAGCCGCATCCGGACGATCAACTGATACGGCTTTGCCATGAGCTGTGATCTGCTCTTCGTGTGGCGTTTAGCCGAGTTCCTGGGCGATGCCAATGAGAAGCCCTCCAGGGCCGCGGATGTAGCAGAGGCGATATACATCCTTATACTGCACGACTTCGCCTACGAGCTGCGCGCCGCGTTTGCGGAGCCTTTCGAGCGTCTCGTCGACGTTATCCACCGAGAACATGACGCGGAGATAACCTAGGGCGTTGACCGGGGCATTGCGGTGATCCTCGACGACGGACGGTCTGATAAAGCGCGAGAGCTCAAGCCGGCTGTGGCCATCCGGCGTGCGCATCATGGCAATCTCGACGTGTTGATCGCCCAGTCCGGTAACACGCCCGGCCCACTCACCTTCGATTGTGGCCCGCCCCTCGAGCTCGAGGCCGAGCTCAAGCAAGAAATCAATCGTCTCGTCGAGATCGTCGACGACGATTCCGACGTTGTGCATCTGTTTGATCGCCATGTGTCCAACCTCCCGGGTACCATTGCAATCTATAGGGTGTCGTCCAGTCAAACAACGGACGAGTTGTTCAACCTTCTGGCCGGTGCGGACCGGCAAAATCATGCAATGCGTCCCAACCGCCGGCGGAATCGCTCGCCGTGCGTCGTTTTGTAAGGCGAGACTGCCGATGGCCCATGCCCGTTCATTAAATATATGCCATGATTAATCGCGCGTTCATTTTGCAGCCGCTATTGAGGAGCGTTAACAGTTTCCACTATTTCATGTCTGAACAGAGCTATTTCCCTTCAAACCCACGAAGAGCCCGAACACGGAACTTTTGCGCCCCCAGGCGCATCTTGTTTGGTCAGGATATTCAATCGGACATGATCTCAACAGAAGAGCGGATGGTATGGTGTCTCAAAATCTAGCGGGCGGTTCGACCGCACAGGCCAAACTGCCTCTCGCGGATGTCGATTTCGGAATCCGCTCTACTCTTTTGTCGAACGATCAATTGCGAGCCAAGGCCACGCAGTTTGCGGAGAGCCAAAAGCTCGATGTCGCGAGCTTCGAAAACTTCGATTTCTTTCAACGGCATCGCGAGAACGAAAGCGAGATCCTGCGGGTCTACCGCGCTGCGGCCGCAGATGTCGATGCCGGCGAAAGCATCACGCCGGCGACGGAGTGGCTTCTCGACAACCACTACATTGTCGAGGAGGCTATTCAGGAAGTCCGCCGGGACTTCCCGAAGAAATTCTATCGCGAGCTGCGCACAATCAATCTGAACGGCGTAGCAATACCGCGCACTCTGGCGCTCGCCTGGCTCTATATGGCCCACGCCCACAGCAACATCAGCAATGCCGGCATGGCGGCCGTCACGGAAGGCTTCCAGGACAAGCAGACCTTGCATATCGGCGAACTCTGGGCGCTGCCGTCGCTCGTTCGCTACGTGCTGATCGATAATCTGCGGCGCGTTGCTACACGCATCGACAAGAGCCGCGAGATGCGCGGCATCGCCAACGCCGCAGCCACCAAGGTGATTGCGCTCGGCGACGCAAGCTCCGCGGAATTCCTTGAGACGCTGTCCGCCAATCTCGACGACACGACCTTCGTGACTCAGTTGCACTATCGTCTGCGCAACGCGATCGAGCCCACCGATGCCGCACTCGGCTGGCTGGAAGCAAAGCTCGCTGCGAAAGGCACCGACGCCGAAGCCGTCATGTCGCTCGAGCAGACGCGACTTGCCTCCGGCAACACGCTGATGGGCAGCATCATCAAGAGCCTGAGGGAGATCGACGATACAGATTGGTCGACCTGGGTCGAAGAGGTCAGCAAGATCGACAAGCTTCTGTGGAAGCAGACCGACTATGCTGAGCTCGACTCCGGCTCCCGCAATGCCTATCGCCGCCAGATCGAGAAGCTGGCAAAGCGCAGCGAGAAGACGGAGCTCGATATCGCAGAGGCGGCCATCAGCCTGGCCGAGCGTTCTGCTGCTGGCGGCAAGGACCCGTCGGCCGCCGCCGCCAATGTCGGCTATTTCCTGGTTGGTGCCGGCCGCCCCCTGCTGGAGGCGGAGATCGATTTCCGGCAGACGATCGGCCTGCGGTTCATGCGGGCGATCCGCCGCCTGAACTGGCTGGCAATTGCCGTGCCCGTACTCACCTTGACGCTGTTGGCGCTTCTTGCCGTTGGAAGCGTTTTCGTCAGCACCGGCATTCCGGTCATCGCGACCATCGTTCTTTTGCTGGCATTCGCGCTTCCTGCTTCGGAAGGTGCTACCGGCCTCTTCAACTTCTTCGCCACCTTCTTCATCGCGCCTGATCGCCTGATCGGCTACGAATTCAAGAAGGGCTTGCCTGCCGAGGCCCGCACGCTCGTCACCATCCCGAGCCTGATCGGCAAGCGCGAGCATGTTGACGAACTGATCCGCAATCTCGAGGTTCATTATCTCGCCAATCCCCTCGGCGAAATCTACTACGCCCTGCTCACCGACTGGCCCGACAGCCAGGAGGAACAGAACGCTCGCGATCACGAAATCCTCGACTATGCGAAGCGCCAGATGGCCAATCTCGAGGCGCGTTATGCCGAGGAAGGCAAGCAGCGCTTCTATCTGCTGCATCGCCGCCGTCTTCACAATCCGGCCGAAGGCGCGTGGATGGGCTGGGAGCGCAAGCGCGGCAAGCTGCACGAACTGAACATGCTGCTGCGCGGCAGCCGCGATACCACCTTCCTGCCGGGTGCCGACAAGGTGCCGCAGGATGTGAAATACGTCATGACGCTCGACAGCGACACGCGCATCATTCGCGACACGGTGACGAAGCTCGTCGGGAAGCTCCATCATCCGATCAACCGCCCGGTCTTCGATGCCAAGAGCCAGCGCGTCGTCGACGGCTATAGCGTGCTGCAGCCGCGCGTCACCCCGTCGCTGACGACGGGTAAGGATGCATCGGCCTTTCAGCGCATCTTTTCGGTCAATCGCGGCCTCGACCCCTACGTCTTCGCCGTTTCCGACGTCTACCAAGACATCACCGGCGAAGGCACCTTCACGGGCAAGGGGCTTTATCACGTCGACGCCTTCGAGGCCTCACTGAAGGGCAGGATCGAGGAAAACTCGGTGCTCAGCCACGACCTGCTCGAAGGCTCGATGGCGCGCTGCGCCCTGGTGACCGATTGCGAGCTCGTCGAGGATTTTCCGATCCGCTACGAAGTGGAAATCTCCCGTCAGCATCGCTGGGCTCGCGGCGACTGGCAGCTCCTTCCCTATATCTTCAACCCGAAGCGGGGCGTGACGGCGCTCGGTCGCTGGAAGATGGCCGATAACCTTCGCCGCTCGCTGACGCCGATCGCCTGGTTCCTGGCATCGGCCCTCGGCTGGTACTGGATGAGCCCGCTCGGTGCGCTGCTCTGGCAGATCGTGCTGATCTTCAGCCTGTTTGTGGCGCCGACGCTGTCGCTGATCAACGGCATCATCCCGCGCACGAGCGATATCATCCTGCGCGCCCACCTTCATACGGTCTGGAACGATATTCAGAATGCCAATGCGCAGGTGGCGCTGCGTATCGTCTTCATCGTCGATACCGCCTGCGTCATGGCCGATGCCATCATCCGCTCGCTCTATCGCGCCTTCGTCAGCCGCAAGCTGATGCTGCAATGGCGCACCGCCGCCAGCGCGCAGGCCATGGCACAGACGACCATTCTCGGCCACTACAAGGTCATGTGGCGGGCTCCGGTGCTCGCCCTTCTCGCGCTGCTCTTCGCCGTGTCTTCCGGCGACAGCGCCTTTCTGGTCGGCGTTCCCTTCATCATCCTCTGGGTGCTGTCGCCCGTGATCGCCTGGATCGTCAGCCAGACGGCGGAGACGGAAGACAGGCTCGTTGTTCCCGACAAGGTGAGAAGCGAGCTTCGCAAGATCGCGCGGCGCACCTGGCGCTACTTTGATAATTTCGTCGTTCCCGGGCAGCATTACCTGCCGCCGGACAACGTGCAGCAGACGCCGCATGCCGTCGTGGCGATGCGAACGTCGCCGACCAATATCGGCGTTTATCTCCTGTCGGTGGTTTCGGCGCGGCATTTCGGCTGGATCTCGTTCGAAGATGCGATCAAGCGCATCGAGCAGACGATCGAGACGACTGCGAAGCTCGAAAAATATCGTGGCCACCTGTTCAACTGGTATCATACCGATACGCTGAAGCCGCTTGGCCGGAAATATGTGTCGTCAGTGGATAGCGGCAATCTGGCCGGCCATCTGATCGCCGTGGCCTCCGCCTGCCGCATTTGGGCGCTAAACCCTGCTGCGCAGATTCACGGCAGCCTTGATGGTATCGGCGACGTTGCCGGTATCCTTCGCGAGGTCCTGGCCGAGGTCGCGGATGACAACAAGATAACCCGTGACCTGCGGGCTCGCGTCGAGGAGCGGATAGCTGCCTTCGAGGCCACGCTCGCAGCGGCCAAGCAGAAGAACGAGTTTTCTTCAGCCACCATCGAGCGGCTTGTTGCAGACGCCCGGGAGATCGCCAAATTTGCCGGCGATCTCGATCGGGAGGTCAAGTCGGCCAAGAGCGAAGAGGTCGTCCACTGGGCCGGCAAGCTTACGGCGACCTGCGACCTTCATCTGGTCGATAACTCTTTCGACCAGGCGAAGATGGATGCCGTCTCGGAGAGGCTTGTTGCGGTCGGCAATCGCGCTCGCGAGCTCGCCTTTGCCATGGATTTCAGCTTCCTCTTCCGTCCCGAGCGCCGGCTGTTGTCGATCGGCTTCCGGGTCGAAACCGAAGAAGTCGATGCCGCCTGCTACGACCTTCTCGCGTCCGAAGCCCGTCTGACGAGCCTCTTTGCCGTCGCCAAGGGCGATCTGCCGACCGAGCATTGGTACAAGCTCGGACGTCACGTCGTTCCGGTCGGGCCGCGCGGTGCGCTGGTTTCCTGGTCGGGCTCGATGTTCGAATATCTGATGCCGCCGCTCGTGATGCAGGAGCGCCAGGGCGGTATCCTCAACCAGACGAACAATCTGATTGTCCAGGAACAGATGAATTACGCCAAGCACCTTGGCGGCATTCCCTGGGGCATTTCGGAAGCGGCCTTCAATGCCCGCGACCACCAGATGAACTATCAGTACAGCAACTTCGGGGTGCCGACGCTCGGCCTCAAGCGTGGTCTCGGCCAGAATGCCGTCATCGCGCCCTATGCCTCGCTGCTGGCAAGCCAATACAACCCGATCGCCGCGCTCGAGAATCTCGAGAGGCTTCGGGGCGTCGGTGCGCTCGGCATGTATGGTTTCCACGATGCCGTCGACTTCACGCCGAGCCGCGTGCCCGAGGGTAAGAAGCATGCGGTCATCTACAACTACTATGCCCACCATCACGGCATGTCGATCGCAGCCGTCGCCAACGTCGCCTTCGACGGACTTCTGCGCGAACTCTTCCATGCCGATCCGGTGATCGAAGCTGCCGAACTGCTGCTACAGGAGAAGGCGCCGCGCGACATTCCCGTTATGGCGTCCAAGCACGAGACCGATGCGCCGGCAACCATTCAGGGCGATCTGATGCGCCCCGAAGTGCGCCGCGTGGAAGATCCGGCCTCTCGCGAACGCGAGCTGCTGCTGCTGTCCAACGGGCGTTATTCGACCATGCTGACGGCGACGGGCGCCGGCTACACCCGCTGGAACAACCTGGCGATCAATCGCTGGCGCGCCGACCCGACTGAAGACCGCTGGGGCTCGTTTATCTTCCTGCGGGATACGTCGTCGCACGAATGGTGGTCCGCAACCGCCGAGCCGCGATCGATCGCCAATGAGCATGTTCGTGTAACTTTCAGCGACGACAAGGCCGAATTCGTCAAGACCGTCGGCGATCTCACCAGTGAAATGGAAGTCTTCATCGCGAGCGATCACGATGCCGAAGGCCGCCGCCTGACGATTTCCAATACCGGCACGGAAGACCGGGTGATCGAAGTCACCTCCTATATGGAGCCCGTTGCCACGCTCGACATCGTCGATACCGGACATCCGGCCTTTGCCCGCATGTTCGTGCACACGGAGATTGCCGGCCAGGGCGATGCGATCTTCGTCGAACGCCGCAAGCGCGGCGTGACCGATCCGGAAGTAGCGATCGCGCAGCTTGTTGTCGACGGTAGCGACGGGGATGGACCGACCCAGTTCGAAACCGATCGCATGCGGTTCCTCGGCAGGGGACGCACCTTGACGGAAGCCGCCGCCTTCGACGAAGGCGCCACGCTTTCGGGCACCGATGGTTTCACCATGGATGCCTGCGTGTCGCTGCGTCGTATCGTTCGTGTTCCAGCCGGCCAGAAGGTCAGCTTGATCTTCTGGACCATTGCGGCCGCGAACCGGGCGGAACTCGACACCGCGGTCGAGCACTATCGCCAGCCGGACAGCTTTGCCCAAGGTCTTGTCCAGGCGTGGACGCGGACCCAGAAACAGCTGCGCCAGATCGGCGTCAACTCCAAGGAAGCGGCGGCCTATCAGCGCTTTGCGCGCTATATCGTCTATCCCGAAATGTCGCTGCGGGCGGACAGCAAGACGGTTCGCGCCGGTCTCAAGTCGCAGTCGGTCCTTTGGGGCGCAACCCTCTCGGGCGACGTACCGATCATCACGCTGCGCATGACTGACGAACTCGGCACCGATCTCGTCAAGGAACTGCTGCGCGCCCAGGGCTTCCTGCAGTCGCGAGGCGTCGAGGTCGATCTGGTGATCTTCAACGAGCGCACCGGCGAAGAAGCCTCGGAGATGCAACGTATCATCGACCAGCTTTGCGATGGTGCCCGTCATGCCAGCGAGGCGGCCGGCGTTCAGCGCAACATCTATGTCATCCGCAAGGACATGACCGAGCCCGGCGTCTACGACGCGATCATTGCCTCCTCTCGCATCGTGCTGCGCGGGCGCGATGGCAGCCTGAAGGGTCAGCTGGAGCGGGCGCGCTCCGTCGCCGGATCGCCGGCGCTGCTTGGCCAGTGGGGTGATTCCACGCTTGTACCGAGAATGACCCGCAGCGAGACCGTTCCTGCAGCAGATGCGGGACGCGACCTGGCATTCTGGAACGGTTATGGCGGTTTCGCGGCAGAGGGCTGCGAATATGTCGTGCGCCTTTCGGGTGGCGAACAGACACCGCATCCGTGGGTCAACATCATGGCCAATGAAAGCTTCGGCTTCCACGTCTCGGCCGAGGGTGCTGCCTTCACCTGGAGCCAGAACTCCCGCGATCATCAGCTGACGCCCTGGACCAACGACATGGTCACCAACAGGCCCGGCGAAGCCTTCTATCTCAAAGATCTCGAGCGTGGTTCGGTGATCGTGCCCTATGCTGCCCTGGCGCAGCATTCGGACACCCAGTTCGAAGCGCGCCATGGTCTGGGCTATTCCGTCTTCACGACTGCCCAGGATGAGATCGCGCTGGAAGTCACGCAGACCCTCCATATGGAGAAATCGGTCAAGCTGACGCAGATTCGTATTCGCAACACGGCGACTGTGGCACGCAAGCTCCGCCTTTACGGCTATGCCGAATGGATTCTCGGCAACAACCCGACCAAGAGCAAGCCGTTCATCGTCTCGGAGTTTGATGCCGAGACTGGCGCGATCTTCGCGAACAATCCGTTCAGCGTCGATTTCTCGACGCGGGTGGCATCATTTGCCGCCAGCGAGAAACCATCCAGCATTTCCGGTAGTCGCCGCGAATTCATCGGCCGCCACGGGACGATCCAGCAGCCACGCACGGTTTCGGCCGGGTCGCGCCTGTCCGATGCGATTGATCTTGATGGAGATCCGGCCGCATCAATGGCTTTCGATCTGACGATCGACGCTGGCGGCGAGCACGACATCTGCTTCTACATGGGCGATGCCGGCTCGCGCGATGAAGCGGCAGCGCTTCTGGCCGATATCCGCGCTGTCAGCTTCGATGAGGTGCTCGGCAAGACCAGAGACTTCTGGAAGGTGTTTACGGGCAAGACGCGCGTTTCGACCCCGGATCAGCGCTTCGACTTCATGGTCAACCACTGGCTGCCCTATCAGACGCTCAGCTGCCGCATCATGGCACGCACGGCCTTCTATCAGTCGAGCGGCGCCTGGGGGCTTCGCGACCAGCTGCAGGACTCGCTTGCCTTCCTGCTGCATTCGCCGGAGATCGCCCGCAAGCAGATCGTCAATACCGGCAGGCGGCAGTTTCCGGAAGGCGACTTCCAGCATTGGTGGCTGGCAGATAGCGGCGCCGGCGTCAGGACGAACATCTCGGACGATCCGGTCTGGCTCGCCTATGCCGTCGACCAATATTATGCTGCGACCGGCGACGTCACGATCCTCGATGAAATGCTGCCTTTCGTCGAAGGTGCGGCGCTCAGCCCGGGTCAGCACGACGCCTTCTTCCAGCCGCGCCTCTCGGCCGAAAATGCATCGCTCTACGAGCATGCCGCCCTTGGCCTCGATCTGGCGATCAAACGCACGGGTGCAAATGGCCTGCCGTTGATGATGAGTGGCGACTGGGGTGACAAGATGGACCGCGTCGGCATCGACGGTCGCGGCGAAAGCGTTTGGCTCGGCTGGTTCCTGGCCGGTGCGCTTGGACGTTTCATCACCTATGCCGAAACGCGTGGCGATGCGCAGCGTGTTATCAGCTGGACGGATCATCTGGCAAAGCTCAAGAATGCGCTTGAAACCGCGGGATGGGACGGCAACTACTACCGCCGCGCCTATTTCGACAATGGCGCACCGCTTGGATCGCATCAATCCGATCAGGCCAAGATCGACTCCATTGCCCAATCATGGAGTGTTCTGTCCGGCGAAGGCAATCCGGAACGCAGCGAAACGGCGATGAACGCTGTCCTCGAACAACTCGCGGACCAGGAAGGCGGCTTCATTCGCTTGTTGACGCCACCCTTCACGAACCCGGCGAACGATCCCGGCTCCATCAAGGCCTACCCTCCGGGCGTTCGCGAGAACGGTGGTCAGTATACTCATGCCGCCGTATGGGCGACCCTGGCTCTCGCCCGCATGGGCCGCGCGGAAGACGCTTGGCGCTGCTTCGAGGTGCTCAATCCGATCAATCATTCGCTCGATAAATCGGCGGCGGATGTCTATCGCGTCGAGCCCTACGTGATCTCGGGTGACGTTTATAGCGAAGGTCCCCTCAAGGGTCGCGGTGGCTGGAGCTGGTACACCGGTTCCGGCGGCTGGCTCTATCGAACGGCGATAGAGGGGATCCTCGGCGTTCGTGTCGAGAACGGCCATCTCCACGTCAAACCGGTTCTCCCGGCAAAATGGGATGGGTTCTCGGCGGATCTTCATTTGCCGAGTGGGGCGTACAAGGTGTCCGTTTCCAAGGGAGCGGCCGCGGACGGCTATGCCGTGACGATCAACGGAACCGCGATTGACCCTCTCAGCGAGGGATATCCGCTCGGCTCCGGGCAGTAACGATAGTCCAAAGAAAAAGAGGCCGCCCGCAAATGCGGCGGCCTCTTGCCAAGTCCTCAGGGTGTGGCGGTAATAGATCCGTCTATCAGCCTATCGCAATGCTGCGGGTCTCTTTGTCGAAGAGATGAAATTGCTCTGGATCGATGGCGAGGCTGACGGGCTGGCCAACACTCAGTTGGACGTTGCCGGCCAGGCGAACGGTGGTCAATTCAAGACCCTCATGAGCAACGTAAGCGTAGGTGTCAGAACCCAGCCGTTCGATGACGTCGATCTTGCCTTCCAGATTGCCCTTCCCGGGCTCAAGAATGCCAAGGTGCTCGGGACGGACGCCAAGCTTGGCAGCCTGCGAGGGTGCGTAAGGCAGCAGTAACTTGCCGCCGCCAGCTATTTTCAATCCCCCTGTAGTCGGTTCAACATCGTAAACGTTCATCTTCGGCGAGCCGAGGAACTGCGCCACGAAGAGATTGGCCGGCTTTTCGTAGAGATCGATCGGCGAGCCGATCTGCTGAATCGAGCCATCCTTGAGCACGACGATTTTGTCGGCGAGCGTCATCGCCTCGACCTGATCGTGAGTGACATAGATCATCGTTGCGCCGAGGCGCTGATGCAGCCGGGCGATTTCGATGCGCATTTCCGCACGCAGGGCGGCGTCGAGGTTCGAAAGGGGTTCATCGAACAGAAACGCCACGGGGTCGCGAACGATGGCGCGGCCGATGGCAACGCGTTGCCGCTGCCCGCCGGATAGTTCCTTGGGTTTTCGGTCGAGGTAGCTTTCCAATCGAAGTGCAGCTGCTGCTGCCTGGACGCGGCGGGTGATCTCGGCCTTTGGCGTGCGTGCGACTTCCAGGCCGAAGGCCATATTGCCTCGCACGGTCTTATGCGGATAGAGCGCGTAGGACTGGAAAACCATGGACAGGGCTCTGTCTGCCGGCCCCAGCTCGGTGACATCCTCGCCGCCGATCAGGACTTGGCCGGAGGTGGCCTCCTCCAAACCGGCGACGAGGCGCAGCAGCGTTGATTTACCGCTGCCGGAAGGGCCGACGAAGACGACGAACTCCCCGTCTTCGATCCGCAGATCAAGCCCATGAATAATATCCAGGGCGCCGAAGGATTTGCGGATCTTGTTCAGTTCGATGACGGCCATGTTTATCTCTCCGCAGCTTCAAGCCTTGACGCCGCCGGCACCCAGGCCACCTTGCCAGAAGCGCTGCATGACGATGAAAGCTATAATGACAGGAACAATGCTGATCAGCGCGCCGGCCAGCACGAGTGTAAAGAGTGCCGCGCCGCCGCCTGAGCCGACCGTCGCCGTCGCATACCATTGGGCAAGGCCGACCGTGACCGGAAAATATTCCGGCGAACTCAGCACGACCAAGGGCAGGAAGTAGTTGTTCCAGGTCGCGACGAAGGACAGGATCAGCACGGTCGCAAAACCCGGCATCAGCAGGCGCAGCGCCAAGGAAAAGAAGATGTGAAGCTCGCCCGCGCCGTCGACACGACCGGCATCGAGCAGTTCGTTCGGGATCGCATCGTCGGCATAGACGCGCATCAGGAAGACGCCGGGCGGATAGACGAGCGAAGGCAGGATGACGGCCCAAGGTGTATTGACGATGCCGACCTTGGACATCAACAGAAACAACGGCACGACAAGCGCCGTCTGCGGGATCATGACAGCGCCGAGGATGATCGCAAAGACCAACCGCTTGCCGAGAAATTCATATTTCGCAAGCGCAAATCCGGCCATGGTCGCAAACAGTGCCGCGCCGATCCCGGCCGTCGTGGCGTAGACGATGGTGTTGAGCAGCCAGCGCGCAAAGATGCCGTCCTGATAGCTGAATACCTGCCGGATGTTGTCAAACAGCTTGAAGTCGCCGGCGAACCAGAGACCGAAGGTGGTGAAGAGATCGTTGTTCGATTTTGACGCGGACACCAGAACGTAGAATAGCGGCAGGGCGGTATAGAGCCATATGACCAGCAGGATCGCCGAGAGCATCCAGCGGTTTCGACGGAATGATGGCGAGCGCTTCGATTTGCCGACAATGGTCATGCCTTGCCTCCGCGGTTGACGATGAGCATGAAGGCATAAGAGATCACAGCGGTGACTGCGCCGAGCAGGAAGGACATCGCGGCCGAGTAATTATATTGCTGGTTGGCGAAGGCGAGCGTGTAGGCATAGTAGTTCGGCGTGTAGGAATTGGTGATGCTGAGCGGTGCGAGATTTCGCAACAGATACGGTTCCGAGAAGAGCTGCAGCGAACCGATGATCGAGAATATGATGGTCACGATGACCATCGGCGCGATCAGTGGCAGCTTGACGCGCAGCGCATAGACGAAAGCGCTTGCACCATCCATCGACGCTGCCTCTTCCAGATCGGACGGGATCGCCTGGAGCGCGGCGTAGTAGATGATCATCTGATAGCCGGTGTATTCCCAATTGGCGATGTTGGCGATCGACGGCAGAATTGTGCTCGCCCCGAGAAAGTTCGGCGCCGGAAGCCCAACGGCATTGGCGAGCTGCGTGAACGGACCGAAGGCCGGGCCATAAAGATAGCCCCAGATCAGCGTGGCGATGACGGCCGGGACGGCATAGGGCAGGAACAGGCTGATGCGAAAGAAGCTCTTCGCATAGACGGTGCCGCTATCGAGGATCAGCGCGATCAGAAGCGCGATTGCCACCATGCCGGGGATCTGGATGACGGCGAATTTGAGGAGGACGACGACACCTTGCCAGAACTTCGGATCGCCCAGCGCGCGCACGAAATTATCCGCTCCAACGAATTTCGTGCCGGCAACCACGGTGGTCTTATAGACCGCCAGATTGAGGGCGTAGAGCATGGGGGCGATCAGGAAGGCGATGAAGAGCAGCGCAAATGGCGCAAGGAAGAGCAAGGGCGCCAGTTTCTTGCTCACACGACGGCGGCGCTTGCGGCTACTAGGACCAGCCATTTGTAGTGTCTCCGGCTGTGAATTGCGCCTGCGCCTCGGCGCGGGTCATGCGAAAGGATATGTGCGGGGGCCAGGCCCCCGCACGCAGATTATCAACCGTTGGAAACGGTATATCCTTGATCGGCGCAGTAGGCACTCACGCCCTCCTGCAGACGATCGAAGGCGTCGCTGAGTGATCCCTTGCCGCCGATCGAGGCGGAGAGTTCCTGCTGCACCTGGCCGGCGAGATAATCCTGGAACGGCGCGTACTGGAACGACGAGTCGACGTGCTTGGCCGCCTCGACAAAGACTTCGTTGACGGCCTGGCCGCCATAGAGATCGTATTTGTGGTTGATCAACTCGGGATCCGAGACCAGTTCTTTGAGCACGGGGAACAGGAACTGTTTGGTGTTCCAGAGACGAGCTGCCTGCGGGTCCGCACCGAGGAACACGGCAAGCTGCGTTGCCTCCTTCGGATGCTTCGTGGTCTTGAATGTCGCGAAGGTGGAACCGCCTAGATTTGCGGTTACATACTTCCCTTCTTCCCATTGCGGCAGGGCAGCTGCGCGCCAATGGCCGTTGCTCTTCTTGGCAAACTGCGGAATGAACACCGCACCCCAGGCGCCGGTCATCCACGATGCATAGGTGCCTTCGTCCAGGCCGGTGAACCAGTCGGTGGTCCAGACCGGGGTTTTGACGCCCACGGCCTTCGCATCGATGAGATCCTGCCAGTAGACGGCCCATTTCTTGGCGATGGCATCGTTCAGGTTGAGCTTCAGATTGGTGCCGTTGAGTTCAAACGGCTTCCAGCCGGCCTGCGCCAGAAGGGCTATGACCCAGCCGCCATCGGCGGTGCCGCCGAAATTGGTAAGGAACGTATCCGGTGATGCCTTGCTCAGTGCTTTCGAGCTTTCGGCAAAGGCGGCCCAGGTCTTCGGCACTTCGATCTTGTGCTGCTCCAGCACATCGGCGCGGTAGAGAATGCCCATCGGGCCGGAGTCCCACGGGATACCATAGACCGCAGCGCCGTCGGACGCAGACGTCCAGGTCCAGTCGATGAACTTGTCCTTCACGTCGTTGGCGCCGTACTGCCCCATGTCGAGCAGCGCCTGAAGCTGCCGGAAGCCGGGAATATTGGTGAACTCGACCTGACCAACGTCCGGCAGGCCGGTGCCCGCCTGGATCGCGTTGCGCAGCTTGACGTACTCGGCAGGTCCCTGGCCGGCATTCTCGAGCTTGACGCTGATATGCGGAAAAGCCTTGGTGAACAGATCGATCTGGGACTGCGTGTCGGGCGTCCAGGCCCACATCGTCAGTTCGACCTTTTCCTGTGCCATGGCTGGGGCGCCGAGGCCCGAGAATGCGGCTGCGGCAGCACCCGCACCAGCGGCCTGCAGCAGTTGACGCCGGCTCAGCGCGAGCTGGATCGCGTCCCTTTTCATGTCGTTGGTCATTGCATGTCCTCCCACATTCGATGAAACCGCACCCTCCCGGATCGGCTTTTTCATGATGACGCGCAATTCATCACGCGCAATTTGCGTTGTCAATTGCGCAATTTGCGAACTTATGCAAAATATGTCGCAAGTTTCGTGTGTGCGATAAAGACAGAGCCGTTGATATCGGCGTCCGGGGATGGATTTCTCACGAGAATCCCGTGATTATCCAGGGTAAATTGAAGGGTAGGCATTTGACTCGTTCACCTAAGTCCAACGCAAATCAGCTCGAAATTGCGAAGGCGGCTGGCGTTTCCGTCAGCACTGTGTCCCGCGCGCTTTCGGACGCTCGCGGGATCAGCGATGAGCGGCGCCTGCAAATTCGCAAGATTGCCGAGGATGCCGGCTATTTTGGCCGATCCAGGGCAGCGGCGGCTCCGACAAGGCATTTGCGGGCCTATGTGACCGGCAGCCTTGCGACCGGGGGCTTGGCGCCTTTCTACGAGGCGGTGGTCGCCGGGTTGCGTGACAGCTCGAATGACGGCGGCTTCAGCCTTTCGATCCGCATGGTGGACGAAACCTCGCTTGGTCCGCATCGCATGGCCCGCGACCAGGAAAAGGAAGAGGCCGATGTCACGATTTTCGTCGGCATTGACCTGAACGACAGTCTGGCCGGCTATTTCCTCAACGGCAGCCACCGCGCAGTGCTCGTCAACGGCTATGATCCGGATATGCGCTTCGACTGTGTTGCGCCCAATAATTTCTACGGTGCACGGCTGGCCGGCCGGACCCTGCTCAAGGCAGGGCACAGGAAATTACTTTATATTCATGATCATACGCGGTGGACGACAATCCAGCGCCGCCGCGGGTTCTACGCTTCCCTCGAAGAGTTTCCGGGTGCCTCCTGTACGGCGATCGGCGTCGCCAATGGCGTCGATACCGCGCTGCTGGCGGAGGTGGAGCGGCGAGCAAAGGGTGAGGCGGATTGGACCAGCGTGTTCTGTGCCAACGATATGGGTGCGTTCCGCCTGATGAATGCGCTTGAGGCTGTGGGGCTCAGCGTGCCGGGAGAGGTTTCGGTCATCGGCTTTGACGACCTGCCCTATGCCGCGATGATGCATCCTCGACTGACGACGATGCGGGTCAATTGTCTTGAGATGGCCCGCCAGGCAATTCAGCTTGCGCAGCGTCGCATTGCCGAGCCGGATGTCATGCCGATGCAGGTCGAATGTGCTGTTGCGCTGGAGTTTGGCGCCACCGTTGCGCAATTTGCGTAAATTGAAGAAATATTCTGCCTTATATTGCGTAACTTGCGTTTGTATGCGATCTCATTTCGCGAATGGCCTGATTGCCGTTCAGCATTTGCGGACATCGTTCCGCCAGGAGTTCGCTGTTGCCATCGCCCTCAAATATCATGCCCCCGCCAAGGCTCAGCTTTGCTTTCGGTCCTCTCGGAATAGAAAAGCTCTTTTCCCCCGCCGACCTGCATCGGCTTGAACGTTGCTGCAGCATCGTTTCCAGTGAGCCTCTGAGGGAGTTTCAAGGTGAGGAGGCGAAGGCACAGCTCGCCGAGACGGATATTCTGGTCACGGGTTGGGGGTGTGCCGCAATCGATGCGGCCGTGCTGGAAGCTGCGTCATCTCTGACGCTTGTCGCCCATGCGGCAGGATCGGTAAAACATCTTATCGGACCTGATGTCTTCGAACGAGGAATTGCGGTGACGAATGCGGCTGCCGCCAATGCCGTACCTGTCGCCGAATTCGCGCTTGCCGCCATCCTGTTTGCCAACAAGGATGTCTTTCGCTTCCAGCGGCTTTATGCCCAGCAGCGGCGCTCCCTCGAAATGCATCAATCCTTCGATGGCGACAGCGGTAGCTGGCACAAGACGGTTGGCATCGTCGGCGCCTCGCGCATTGGCCGCCGCGTCCTCGAGCTTCTCCGCCCGCATGATATGGATATCCTGCTTTACGATCCGCTCGTGGATGCGACTGAGGCTGCCGAACTGGGCGCTCGGACGGCATCTCTTCCGGAACTGATGGCCGAGTGCCAGACCATCTCCCTGCATGCGCCGCTACTGGCAACGACGCAGCACATGATCGACGCTGCAATGCTGGCCCGGATGCCGGATGGTGCGACATTGATCAATACGGCGCGGGGCGGCCTTGTCGATCAGGCAGCACTCGAAGCCGAGCTTTCGAGCGGCAGGATCTCTGCCATTCTCGATGTCACCGAACCAGAGGTGGTCCCACCGACATCACCGCTCTATGATCTGCCGAATGTCGTTCTGACACCCCATATCGCCGGGGCAATCGGCAATGAGCGCCAGCGCCTCGGCCGGCTGATCGTCGACGAGATCGAACGCTTCGTCGCCGGTGAACCGTTGCAACACAGCCTGACTTTGGAAAGCCTGCGCTACCAGGCGTGAGACGCCGGATACGCTGGATGCCTGAAATTCGTATCGTGAGGATAGCCACATGACCGCATACCCATTCATCGCACCTCGTCTTGACGATCCGCGGCTTCTGCAGCAGCGGCGCTATGGCATGGTGATCGGCGGTAAATCGGTACCGGCCCTTTCGGGGGAGACGATCACCCGGGAAAGCCCGGCCCATCCGGGTCACATCGTCAGCACGATCCCGAAGGGCAGCCGCGCCGATGCCGAGGCGGCAATCGCCGCTGCACGCAAGGCATTCGACAATGGCCACTGGCCGAGGATGACTGGTGGTGAGCGCGCCCGCATCATGCGCCGCGTCGGTGATCTGATCGAGGCGAATATCGAGGAACTCGCGACCATCGAGGCGCTTGAGGTCGGCAAGGCCATCAGTCAGGCCCGTGGGGAGATCGGTTTCGCCGTCAGCCTCTGGCACTATGCCGCCGGCCATGCCCAGGGGCTTGAAGGTGAGGCGCATAATGATCTCGGCCCGAATACGCTTGGTCTCATTCTGCGCGAGCCTGCCGGTGTCGTCGGCCTGATCACCCCTTGGAATTTTCCGCTGCTGATTGGCTCGGAGCGGATTCCGTGGGCGATCGGTGCAGGCTGCACCGTCGTCATAAAGCCGAGCGAGTTCACCTCGGGTTCGACGATCCGCATGGCCGAACTCGCGCTTCAAGCCGGTTTACCCGAGGGCGTGCTGAACGTCATCACCGGATATGGCGCCGATGTCGGTCAAATTCTGGCCGAGCATCCCGACGTCGATGTCGTCAATTTCACCGGCTCGCAGCGTGTCGGGCGTCTGATCGGCGCTCTCGCCGGACAGAATATCAAGAAGGTGGGGCTGGAGCTTGGAGGCAAAGGCCCGCAGGTGGTTTTCGCCGATGCCGATCTCGATGCCGCGGCGGCAAAGATTTCAGGCGGCGTCTTTCATTGCTCCGGGCAGGTCTGCATCTCCGGCAGCCGCCTGATCGTGCACGAGAGCATCGCCGATGCACTTCTGGAAAAAGTGCAAAAGGTAGCAGGACAAATCGTCACCGGCGATCCGCTGGATGATCGGGTCAATGTCGGTGCCCTCATTCACCAGGGGCATCTGGACAAAGTTGCCGGCTATGTCCAGCAGGGCAAGGCCGATGGCGCGCAGGTGCTGGTGGGCGGCGACCGGCTGGGCGAGCTGGGTGCCTTCTACGCCCCGACAATTTTCACCCATGTCACGCCTCAGATGGCCATTGCCCAGGACGAAATCTTCGGCCCGGTGCTGACCACCTTCCGCTTCAAGACGGCAGAAGAGGCGATCCGAATGGCAAACGACACGCCCTATGGCCTGTCGGCCTGCGTCTGGTCGACCAATCTGTCGACTGCCTTCCAGGCCATTCGCCGCATCAAGGCCGGCCGAACCTGGATCAACGGCATGGGAGATGGCGCTCCGCAGCTGGCGATCGGCGGTTACAAGCAGAGCGGCGTCGGCCGCGAACTCGGCAAGCACGGCTTCGATGAATATTCCGAGCTGAAAAGCGTCCACGTTACGCTGTCAGCTTTTCCGGGATAAGCGCTGTCGCCTCCCGATTCCGGTGCCTTATGGCGTCATGCCGAAGCGGGAGGCGAAAAGCGATTTGAGGCGCATGACGTCCTGCGGAGCGATCGAAGCATCCGTCAGGGATACCCAGCTATCGATATAGTGCTGCGGAGCATAGATATGCCCGTAACCGATCGGCGAGGTCGTCGCGATCATCATGTCGAACAGAAGCTGGAGCATCGTGACCACGGGTATCCAGGTGAGCTCCGGCGAAACGTCCGGACCGCGTGGCGCCTTCATCCATTCCGGCTCGCGGAAGGCGGATGCTGCGTCGAAGAACACGACCGGGTCGCTCGCATATTGCAGATAGACGACGCGAAGCGGTCCCCAGGGGGATGCGAACTGGTCCGGCGCATGCTCCTGGTTTGCAAAGCGGATCACGGAGCCGTCGCGAAATGTCGGCAACCATTCCGGCGTGCCGGGATTGCGGGCTGCGGTCGCCGCCTTCCATCTGGCACTGCGGAACGGAGGGCCGCTCCAGAGCGCACCATTCACCGGATCGCCGATAACATTGTAGATGTCGAGCGACAGCTGCGAGTTCAGCGCGCCGAGACTCAACCCATGCAGATAGAGCTTCGGACGCTTGTCCCGAGGCAGCTTCGACCAGTAGCCATAGACGGCGTCGAACAGGTCGACCGCCGTTTCCTCGCCCTGTTGCGGTTCGAAGAGAAGCGACATCCAGCTCGACAGATAGGAATATTGCACGGCGACACTGGCGACGTCGCCATGCTGCAGATATTCGAGCGTATCCATGGCGGCCGGATCGATCCAGCCTGTCCCTGTGGGAACGATCACCACCAGCATGGAACGATTGAAAGCGCCCTGCCGTATCAGCTCTTTCAGGGCAAGTGCAGCCCGCTCTTTGCTGGTGTCGCCGTTGTTCAATCCGACATAGATGCGAAGCGGCTCCTGTGCCCTAGCATTCCAGAAGGTTGAAATTTCGGTTGCTGTCGGGCCGGATGCAACGAAGTGCCGTCCCTGTCGCCCCAATCCCTGCCAGGCGACAAGCGAGGCGGTACTACCGGTCTTTGTCGCATCCCGCGGGCTCGGCAAATCGTCATCGATCAATGCGTCAGCCTGCTTGAAGGAAGCGTCGGCCGCATCAAGCGCGCCGCGAAGCAATATGCCCTGCCCGATAGACCAGAACAGCGCGACGGCAAGCAAGGCGCCTACGACTTTCGAGAGCCGGCTTGGCACGACGCGCGAAAGCCATCGTGAAAACACCAGGTAGGCCAGGCGAAACAAGCGGCCGATGATCAGCGCAGCCAGGAAGGTAGCTGCGGCCACTGCCGCGAGCCAATATGGATCGGCGCTGGCGATCGGCGGCATCTTCCACAGAATGCGGATCGAGTTTTGCCAGAAGGTCGCGTGCCAGAGTGCGGCAAGGCAGAGGATCAGGCAGGCGATGCCGATCAGCCAGCGTGCCAGTCTCAACGACTTAGCTGGAGCCGGGAGTTGCAGATAGAACCAGAGCCAGGTGAGGGCCGTCCCGATCATATAGCCGACGCCGGCGCTGATGCCCGAGAGGGCGCCTTGGACAAGATAGGATCGCGGCATCAGGCTCGGCGTCAGCGAGGCCGCGAAGAAGATGAGCCCCATGACCATGCCGAGGAGGGAAAGGGAACGGAACATCTCCTTGTCCAGTCGGCGCATGGTTATCCTTTTGCTTGGCGCGGAAATGCAGGCAACGGTTACCCGCGGGATGGGTTGCGACTTCAGGTGGATGCTACGCAATCAAGCCCGGAATGCCAAGAAATGTCCGTGACGATATCTCGGCCGCCGGCTTTTACATGCGCTCGCCGGGCAAGTGGCTTGCCTGCCGCACCCAATCGGCAAGCTGCGGCTCGTCGATCGGGTCGCCCTCATGGATGTTGAGGTAGCGTGTCTGTTCGCTCTTGGATTCGCCGGGTGGGATCGGATGAAGCAATGCGCCGCGAAAGAATGCGACCTTGATATACTTCGCAAAGCAATGAATGCCGAGAAACCAGCCGTCGCCCTCAATACCGTAGAGCGGCGAATTCCATTTGACCGCCTTCTGAACATTAGGGATGGTTTTCGTGATGAGTGTGTCGACACGGCGTCCGACCTCGCTTTTCCAGCCCGGCATGGCGGCGATATAGGCCTGCACCGGTTCGTCGCCATAGCCCTTGGCAATCTGTGGGTTGCCGCCTGAAAGCAATTTGGGCGCCGATGCGCTTTTGCCGGACACAGGCGTCGTTGATTGCTTTGGGGGTCTATTCGCCATTGCATTTCTCCGCAGCCGGTATCCGGTCTATGGTATAAGGCTGATTTGGTGTTTCGTCTTCATTGTTCCAGATATGCCATGTGCCCCGCTGGTCAAAGCGGGCCGATCATCTGGGATAAAAGTGCAGCGCGTCGAAGTGGAGTTTGGAATTGAGCACAGCGTTTATGAAGGAAGAAAGCGCCGAAACGGCAGCTGAAACCCTGTTGCCCGACCGGACGATTTCCCCGCATCCGAACCTTGTGACCGAGGCGGGATTGAAGGCGCTGGAGCAACAGCTCCAGCAGGCGCGCGAAGCCTATGAAGCGACGACTTCAATCGAAGATATCAATGAGCGCCGCCGGCAAGCCGCCATCCCGCTGCGCGACCTGCGCTATCTCGTCGAGAGGGTGCGCACTGCCGAAATCATGCCGGCCCCCGCTTCCTCGGACCTCGTCGCTTTTGCAAGCACGGTCACCTATAGTCGCGAGGATGGCCGTGTGCAGAAATATCGGATCGTCGGCGAGGACGAGGCCGACCCGAAGGCCGGATCGATCTCCTACGTCTCTCCGGTGGCAAGACTGCTGATGGGCAAGGCGGTCGGCGATTTCGTCAGCCTCGGTAGCGAGGAGCTGGAGATCACTGCGATCGAATAGAGCGCTCGCTGCGAGACGTGACGGCACTCCTGATCGCATCGCGCAACCAGATATGCGCCGGCTGGGAATCCAGCCTTCTGTGCCATCGCATGCAGGTGGCAATTCTGGGTGAGATAAAAGGGAGTTCGCTTATTGCGAGGCGGGAAGCCTTGCAGATCGCTTCGGCAATCGGCCGTCTCATCGGAACATAGATATCCTGCTCCGACAGGACATCGGTGCATCCGAGCAGGGGCACGGAATGCTTCACGTCGCGATGCATCTGCCGCTCGCCAAGCCAGCGGTCGAGGAAACCGGTGTCGTCGCCGGCGGACGAGAGATGCAGGTGCGGCTTGCCGATCAGCTCTTCGGCCGTCATCGGGGTTTGCGCTGAGCGCAGCTCCGAACGATGAACGATGACGAAATCGTCGCTGCTCAATTCTTCAGATGCGAAGCGTTCCCGGTCTTCGCCCGGACGGCCAATGAAGAGGTCGAGTTCGGAAGCATCGATCATGCGGTCGATGTCGGCGGTGCCGCTCGGGCGCAGGTTCAACGATATGCCGGGCGCAACAGCGCCGACAGCAAGGACGATTTTCGATGTCAGCGCGATCGCCGAGCAATTGTCGACGGCAAGCTTGAATTTCTGTTTCGATGTCGCCGGTTCGAACGGCCCCGATTGAAGGCCGAGTTCGAGATAGCTCAGCGCCTGTCTTATGGGTTCGGCGAGCTGCTCGGCGCGGGACGTCGGCAGCATTCCCTGCGCCGAGCGGACAAAGAGGTCATCATCGAGCGCGTGGCGCAGACGCGCCAGCGCATGGCTGGCGGCGGGCTGGCTCATGCCGAGGCGCTGGGCGGCGCGCAGGATGTTGCCCTCCCGAAAGACGGCATCGAACACGCGCAGAAGATTGAGATCGATGCTGTTGATGTTGGGGGAATGCATGGCGGCCGATCGTCGATAATTCACTTCGTTTCGGCAACATGCACATTTGGAGCGAAAAGTGGAGATAAAAATTCATATTATGCATATCGGTATGACGAGGTTTCAGTTCCCCGCCGGCGAGGATTGATGCAAGAGACCCTCATTCTGCGGGTGTCTCGCCTTTTGAAGCGAGCCGCCCTGTTTTCGATAGCAGACGGTCCCGAGCAGGCATTTGACCGACTGCCGTGACCGCCAGGGAGTATAGTTGATGACGATTGCCGGCCCGCTGTTCAAGGCGTTGCGTGTTTTTGCCCTCGTATTGTTTGGTCTGGTGTTCCCTGCCATCTCGCATGCCGGCGAAGTGACCGACGTGCTTGGGCGCAAGGTCAATGTGCCCGATCACGTCTCGCGCATCGTGCTCGGCGAAGGGCGCCTCAGCTATGCTCTGGCGCTGCTCGACAGGGACAACCCGTTCCAGCGGATCGTCGGATGGCAGAACGATCTGCGCAAGCTCGATCCTCACACTTTCGATACCTACAAGAAGAAATTCCCGTCCGTCGCGGATATCGCCGTGATCGGCGAGACCTCCGAGGTCAGCGTCAGCGTCGAGACCATTCTCGCCCTGAAGCCGGACCTCGTGATCTTCAGCGTTGCCGGCGAGGGCCCGAAGGCTCATAGCCCGATCGCGGATACGCTGGCACAGGCCGGTATCGCGGTCGTCTATGTCGATTTCCGTGTTTCTCCCATCGAGAACACCCCGAAGAGCATCGCGCTTATCGGCGAGGCGATCGGTCGTCAGGCGGAAGCAAAAGCCTTTACGGACTTCTACTCCCAACATCTGGGCTTGATTACTTCCCGCGTCGCCTCCCTGAAGGATGAGCAGAAGCCGAACGTATTTGTCGAGCTTCTGGCGGGCGTATGGCAGGCACCGGGCCATACGACAGGCAATGGTGGCCTCGGCCAGTTCGTGACGGCCGTCGGCGGGCGCAATATCGCGGCCGATGTCGTGCCCGGCGCCATCGGCGATGTTGCGGTTGAATATGTTCTCCATGCGGATCCGGATATCTACATTGCCACCGGCAACCGAGCACCGGGCCTGCTTTTGGGCGCCGGCGTCGAGAAGGAGACGGCGCAGAAAAGCCTCTATACGGTTCTGACGCGCCAGGAATTCAGGGATCTTCGGGCAATCCGGGATCGCAAAGCCTATGGTCTTTGGCACGATTTCTACAATTCGCCCTACAACATCGTGGCGATAGAGGCTCTGGCGAAATGGATCCATCCGGAGCTTTTCCAGGATATCGATCCGGCCAAGACGCAACAGGAGATGGCAAAATCCCTCCTGGCTATCGACAACACCGGTACTTACTGGGTTGAGCCCAGCGCCACCAACTGATGGGACACCGGTGAATGGATGCCTCCGTAGTGCCTCGGAGCAAACTTGAAGCAGGCAGCACGGCCGGCTTTGCCGAGACACGGGTGGCCTATCGCCGCCTTGTTGTCCGGCGCCTGATCATCATGGTCTTGCTATTGGGGTTGCTGCTGACCTCCTTCGGCTATGATCTCGTCACGGGATCATCGGGCATGAGCGTCGCCGATCTCCTTCATGGCATTTTCCATCCGGCGGACCTCACGCCGACCGATCGCGCCATCATCTGGAACGTTCGCCTGCCTTTCGCGCTGATGGCGCTGCTCGTCGGGGCATCGCTATCGCTTGCCGGTGCGGAAATGCAGGTCGTCCTCAACAACCCGCTTGCCAGCCCGTTCACACTCGGTGTCGCCTCGGCAGCAGCGCTTGGTGCGTCGACGGTCATCGTCTTTCATCTCACGCTGTCCTGGCTTCCCTATAATTGGTTCGTCTCGCTTGCTGCCTTCGTCTTTGCCTTCGGCTCGGTGCTTCTGCTGGATGCGCTGTCGCGCTTGAGGGCCGCCAGCATGGAAACGATGGTCTTGCTGGGAATCGCGCTGGTCTTCAGCTGTAACGCCGTGGTGCAGTTGTTTCAGCTTGTTGCAACGGAGGATGCGCTGCAGCAGCTGGTGTTCTGGTCGGTCGGCAGTCTTGCCCGCGCGACATGGGACAAGGTCGCGATCCTCGCGGTTGCGCTCGTGGTTGTTATGCCGTTGTCGTTTGCCTCGGCGGGGAGAATGACGGCCTTGCGCATGGGGG
>BFBZ01000776.1_pt1 | contig 25980 bp, 21 predicted proteins | sample 1888401 | NCBI WGS metagenome assembly BFBZ01 (sample SAMD00112614, study PRJDB3348) | symbiont metagenome | host: Chara braunii
GATGCCGATCCTGGTGGTCGATGACTACGCCACTATGATCCGGATCATCCGCAACCTGCTGAAGCAGCTCGGATTCGAGAACGTCGACGACGCCAGCGACGGATCGGCCGCGCTCTCCAAGATGCAGGCGAAGAAGTATGGCCTCGTGATCTCCGACTGGAACATGGAGCCGATGACCGGCTACGACCTGCTGCGCGAGGTGCGCGCCAGCCCGGAACTGTCGAAGACGCCGTTCATCATGATCACGGCCGAGTCGAAGACCGAGAACGTCATCGCCGCCAAGAAGGCCGGCGTGAGCAACTACATCGTCAAGCCGTTCAATGCCGCGACGCTCAAGACCAAGATGGAAGCCGTGTTCGGTCCGGCCGAATAGCCGAGCTCCCGGGGAATGCCCTGCGCGGCGGCCGGACCCGTGTCCGGCCGCTTTCTCTTTGGCGGACGAACTCCGCGCGGTTGACGACGGCAGGACGCACACATCGCCGCACCCTCCCCGTAGTCGTACGGAAACCAAAATTTACGAGGGGGTCAGAGCCGGCCGGTAGACATGATCCTGCTTGCCGATGACCGTGTCAGGGCGGCAACGGGACAGGGAATTCATGCGCAACGAACTCCTCGTGATCGAAGATGCCGCCGTGCATGTTTCAATCTTGCGAAAGATTGCAGCACAGGCCGGCTTCAACGCGACGGACGTGAGCTCGGTCGACGCAGCCTCGATCGTCCTGCAGAAGAGGAGCTTGGACTGCATCATGCCGGACCTCTCGCTGGGCAACCGCTCCGGCACCGAGGTTCTCGAGCTCAATATAGGTTCCCCCTTCTCGAAGCCGATCGACCTGATGCGGCCCCGGCAAACTCTGAAGCAGATCGCGCAGCAGACCGATCGCCGACCGCTGGTCAGAGCGGCGGGCTGGTAGCAGGCGATGAGCAAAAAGAAGCGCTTTCTGGGAGCGCCTGCAGCGATCGCGCTGATCCTCGTCTGCGTCATTGCCGGCAGCAACCTCTTCTTCCTCACCAATCTGCGCGAGAACGCGCTTCAGCACGCCGAGGAAGATCTCAGCCGCCATAGCCTCACGCTTGCCGAGAACGCCGACCGTTCGGTGAAGTCCGTCGACCTCGTGCTCACGAGCGTGCGCGACTACCTGGTGCGCGGCGGCGCCATCGACGCTGCGGCGTATCGCAAGGTCGCGTCAGACCATCAGACCCACCTCCTGCTCAAGGAAAAGATCGCGGGACTGCCGCAGATCGATGCGGTGACGCTGATCGACGCGCAAGGCAGGCTCCTGAACTTCTCGCGCTACTGGCCGATCCCGGACGTCAACATCGCCGACCGCGACTACTTCAAGGCGCTGAAGGCCGACCCTGCACCGCACACGTTCCTCAGCACGCCGGTTCAGAATCGCGGCGACGGCACCTGGAACATCTATTTTGCCCGCCGGCTCGACGATTCCAATGGCGAGTTCATGGGCATGATGCTCGGCGCCATGTCGGTGCCCTATCTGGAGAACTTCTTCGGCTCCACCGCGCAGGGTCTCGATGCCGCGGTGTCGCTGATCCGCGAGGACGGGACGCTGCTCGCGCATTTTCCGCCCACGAGCGAGATCGGCAGGCCGACCTCCGGCTTCGGTCAGCGCGCGCTGTCGGCCGGCGGCGTGCTGCGCGAGCCCTCCGCACGAACCGGCGAGATGCGCCTGCGGGCGGCAAAGATGCTGCCCAATTATCCCGCGATGATCGTGGTGTCGGTATTCGAGCACGACGTCCTGAAGGCCTGGCGCGACATGGCGACGCTTCTGGTCATCGTGTCGCTGGTGAGCGCGATGGCCGTGCTCGCGGCCGCGGTCCTGATCTCCCGCTGGTGGGAACGCCACCAGCACCTGATCGAGGCCGCCGAGGCCGCGAACGCGGCGAAGTCCACCTTCGTCGCGATGATGAGCCACGAGATCCGCACGCCGATGAACGCGGTGCTCGGCCTCGCCACGACGCTGCTGGAAACCAATCTCGATCCCGAGCAGCGCCGTTCGGTGGTGGCGATCCACAATGCCGGCGACAATCTGCTCGAGATCCTCAACGACATTCTCGACTTCTCCAAGCTCGAATCCGGCCAGCTCTCGCTCGAGGACATCGCGTTCTCCGCCGAGGCCCTGGTCCACAACACGCTCAGCATCATCGGGCCGCGGGCTTCCGCCAAGGACCTGAAGCTGAGGAGCGTCGGCGACCCATCCGTGCCGCCGGCGCTGGTCGGCGACGCCGGCCGCATTCGCCAGATCCTGCTCAACCTGGTTTCCAACGCGGTCAAGTTCACCTCGTCCGGCGAAGTGGTCGTCACGACGCGCTGCATCGAGAAGGATGACGAGAAGGCGACCGTGGAATGGACGGTGACCGACACCGGCATCGGTATTGCCGCCGACAAGATCGGCTCGCTGTTCGCAAACTTCGTCCAGGCCGACAATTCGATCAGCCGCCGGTTCGGGGGCTCCGGACTCGGACTCGCGATCTGCAAGCGACTGATCGAGCAGATGGGGGGTGACATCAGGGTCACCTCGACGCTGGGCAGCGGATCCACCTTCTCGTTCCGCCTGACGCTGCCGATTGCCGAGACCATCGCGGTGCCAGAGCAGAACGACGACGGCATCTACACCTCGCTGCAGAACCGGATCGCGGCGTTCGGCCGGCCGCTGCGCGTCCTCGTGGTGGACGACAATCCGACCAACCGCCTGGTCGCGACCAAGATGCTCAAGGATTTCGACATCCAGACCGACACGGCCTGCGACGGCGCCGAGGCCGTCACCGCCGCCAGCCGCTTCAACTACGACCTCATCCTGATGGACGTCCGCATGCCGGAGATGGACGGCTTCCAGGCGACCCGGACCATTCGCGCGCGAGGCGAGCGCCGCTCCAACGTGCCGATCATCGCCTTCACGGCGAACGCCTTCATGGAGGATATCCGAGCCTGCCGGGAAGCCGGGATGAACGATTTCGTCGTCAAGCCCGCCCGCAAGAAGGCGCTCGTGGAGGCCATCCTGCGCGTGCTGCCCCTGCCCGTTCCGGTGCTGGACACCGCGGCGTCAGACGCCCCGCTGGTGCCGGCTCAGGCGGATGCCGCGGCCCCCGACATTGGCGCCGACACCGAAATTGCTCCCGAAGCTGCGCTGGACCGCGAAGCCTACGCCGAGCTGGTCGGCGAGATCGGAGACGAGGCGGCGCAGGAGATCCGCGACGTGTTCTTCAGCGAGACGGATGCGCGGCTGAAGCAGCTCCGCCAGCTGACGCTCGACGGCGAGCGCATCAAGATCGGCCGCGAGGCGCATTCGCTGAAGAGCGCAGCCGGAACCTTCGGGTACCGCCGGCTTGCAACCTACGCGCTGGCGCTGGAGAAGAGCGCACCACGCCTGTCCGCCAAGGAGTATGCCGAGCTGCTCGACAACATCGAGGCCGCCTACGCCGCCGCCCGCGCCCAGGAGCTGCAATATTGACGCGGGGAGGCCGCAGGCCTCCCTGGCGCATGCCGATCCGCGCGACGTCCCCGCACGGTGCACCGCGGCGACGAGGACGGGCTCCGACGATCGAGATGGCAAACGAGACGTTCACGAACGCGGATTCGCCGAACCTGACCTTCATAATCCCTTACAATGGGTTGACGCCGTACTTCTACGGCTCACGATTTTCACAATCAACTAATCATGAGCTGCGAGACTCGGGGTCACATAGGAGATGTGTCCCATGTTTACTTTTGAAACCGCCGACCAGAAGGAAGTCAGGCGTTTCCGAATTGCGCAGTTCAACGGCCGGACCGCGACCGTGAAATCCGGCGGATCGACGATCACCGGCCACGTCCGTTCAGTCATGGAAAAGGAAGCGAGTGTACCGCCGCGCTGGACCATTACGATCGTGCCGACGCCGCCCAAGGCGCAAGCGCCGCTGCGCCCGACCTCCCGGGTTCGTCCCTTCGCCGAGGATTATTTCTGACAGCACGGACATCCGCGTCCGCAATCAGCGCGTTCGACCGAGCCGGTCGGACGCCGATTGTCGTTGTCTGCATCGCAGGGCCCACCTCGAAGGCACGAGCGCGGCATTCGCGCTCGTTCGCCGTCATCCGATCTGATTGAGGAGTGCTGCGCGGACGAGTTCGGCGGTATTGCGCGCGCCAACCTTGCGCATGGCTTCGGCGCGATGGCTCTCGAAGGTGCGGGGGCTGATGCCCATGCGCAAGGCGCCCTCCTTGTTCGAGTGCCCCTCACTGATCAGCTTGAGGACCTCGTATTCGCGCGGGGTCAGCGACTTGCTGGCCCGGCCGGGTGGCCGCCCGGGCACCGCGCCCTCCTCGAGAGCCGGCGCCGCCCGTGACAGCGGTCCGAACTGCCCGTGCGCGCCGGACATCTGGTTGACCAGGGCGCAGATCCGCTCGGTCTGCAGCAACGCGTTGTCGACGACGAGCTGGACATGCCGGCGCTCGCCGGGCGTCCTGGCAATCTCGTCGCTGCGCTGCTTGATTTCCTCCATGTAGAGCATCAGGGCGGTGAGCGAACCGTTCAGCTGACGCGCCAAAGCGAGCCTGCCCTGGTCGTCGTGACGTCCCATCGCGAGCGGCGCAGACATGCCGGAACGGGTCGCCAGGAGATCCGGGTCGTTAACCCCTTGGCCGCCCGGAGCAGGTGCGGCGTGAGCGTCGGAAAGGCTGTTGTTCAGCTGTGCCATGCCTCATTCTGACGCGAGGGCGGCTTTAACATGGTTAATTATGTCGTCCGTAGCAATACGGGATTGTTCCGGCAACTCGCGCAACCGTCGATCATTTCCCCAAAAAGTTGCAAGCTGCAATGGTTAAGCCGGGGCGTGATGCCACCCTTCAAGGAGACGTCCGCGGCGCGTGCGGCGGCGGCTGTCCACGATGCCGCGCATTACTACGATTGTTTACTGACATTAATTTCGCACCAACTGTTTCGTGCTTCCATGCGTTCCGTGCCCGTCCGTGGAGACGAGCGACCTTGAGATATAGCTGACAGCCTGACGCCAATGGGACCGGTCGACCGGATCTGGGAATTCCTGCAGCGGTTGTCACCGCTGACACGAAGCTGTCTGCTCAGCGAGCTCGAACGGCTGGAGCTGAGCGGCGTCGACATGCCGGGATCCGCCGACCTCCAGGCCCGGCTGCGCGCCGAGATCCGCAACAACAATGGCGCCGGCGGCCACCGCACCATCAATCCTTCGCGCTACTTCTTCATGCCGGTCGAGCAGCTTCTCATCGACGGTTCGCCGGAGCATGCCAATGAGGGCCGCATTGCCCGCGGCTCCCTCACGCCGATCTGGGAATGGATCTCGCGCGATCTGCTGCCGACCATGGCGCGCGACTATAATGCACAGATGAAGGACCTGATCGCGGCGGACAAGCAGCGCGAGATCCGCCAGACGGCGAGCGCGTTCCAGACCAAGGTGACGAAGTCGCTGGAAGGCACGTTGGCGCGCGCCGAGGGCATCGAGCAGGTCCGCAGCAAGCTGAAGGCCTATACGGCCTCGCCGTCGGTGTTCGACGATGTCGTCAAGCTGATGAAGGCGCTGCGCGCCCGCGAGGAACTCGCGAAGTTCGCCGATTCGCTGCCGGACCGGATCGCGGAGTTCGACGATCCGCAGGTGAAGAAGATGGTGCTGCTGCTCGATGCCCTGCGCAAGAGGCAGCCGGAAGCCGTGCCCTTTGCGTTGACGCTCGTCGCCAAGCGTCTGAAGGAGCCGTGGCAGGTGATGCGGCTGGCGACGAAGGCGGCGCGCTCGAAGAACATTGCCGACGTCATCGCGGCACCCTACGCGATGACCGTGCCGATGGTGCTCGACCAGTTGGAGGACAAGCGGCTCGCGCTCCGGATCGCGTTGAAGAACAACCGCGTCGTGACCGCCAAGGAAATCCTGACCAGCATCTATGACATCGAATATGCGATCCAGGTCCGCATCGATCGCATCGAGGACTCGGACTGGGGTACGCGCCTGAGCACCATCATGGCCAATACCGACAGAATGGTGCAGGCCGAGGTCAAGCGCTTCCCCGAAGAGGTCGGACACGTGCTCGGCTCGAACAGGCTGCGCAGCCATCGCTCGTTCGGCGGCCGCCTCACCTATTTCGCCTGGAAGGGCCGCGACGCGATCAAGACGGTGCTGCGGTCTGCAACCGGTTGACGGCGGCGCGTCGAGACGGCCTTCCGGCCATCCTATCCCTGGGCCATGCGTTCGCGCGCCGACTTGAAGCCCGCCACGAAGCGCGCCAGCGTGTCCGAGGTCTTGCCGCGCGGCAGCATCACTTCGATCAGCGAGAAGCGTCCGCGCCGATGCACTGCGCGCTCCAGCGCGGCGACGAGCTCGCTGCGGGTGGCGACGCGCTCGCCGGTGCCGCCGATGGAATTGGCGATGTCGGCATAGTGCCAGTCGTCGAGATCGTTGAACCGCGATTCCGGCTGGAACACACGCAGCATCTCCCAGCTGCAATTGTTGAACAGCACGACGATCGGATCGAGCCCGTAGCGGCGGCAGTTGCCGAGCTCCCATCCGGTCATCTGGAACGCGCCGTCGCCGACCAGGATCAGCGGACGAAGTCCGGTCGCGGCCACGCCGATGCCCGCCGGCACGCCGAAGCCCATCCCCGCGTAGTAGCCCGGCGCGGCCAGCGCGGTATTGTCGATCTCCATCGCGGTGAACAGGCAATCGCCGATATCGGAGGTCATCGGCATCCGGCCGTGGCGGTCGAACATGTCGTTGACCGCGGTCGCGATGTCCGAAGGCGCAATCGGCGCGCCATCGGCAGCGAGGCCGCGCGGATAGGCCGAGCGCTGCCGCGGCAGGCCGGGAGCTGCGGCCCGCGGTGCCGCGCGCTCGTCGAGCGCATCGATCAGATCGCCGAGCGGCATGTCGCGATAGGCGTGATGGCCGATCTGCACCTCACGGCTGGCGGCCAGGATCATGCGGCGCGGGTCTGGCGCCCGGTTCGACAACGCGAAATTGGTATCCGACAGGATGACGCCCAGCATCAGCACGAGATCGGCATTCTCGACCAGCTCCGTGATCGCCGGATTGCCCGCGGCGCCGAGATAGGTGCCGGCGACGACATCGTCGGCCCTGTCGAGCAGGCCGCGGCCCATGAAGGTCGTCACCAGCGGGAGACCCAGCTTGCGCGCCAGCGCGGCGATCCTGTCCTCGACACCGTAGCGGCGGATTTCGACGTCGACGACGATCACGGGACGCTCTGCCTGCGCGATGCGGGCGAGGATCTCCTCGACGCATTCGTCGAGCGCCTCGCGGCTGGCCCGCCGCGGCGGCAGCGGCACCACCGGCTCGACCTCGGCATCGACCATGTCGCGCGGAAATTCGAGATACACCGGCAGCGACATCTCCTTCGCGCTGCGCAGCACGCGCGCAATCTGGGCCGGGGCGGTGGCCGGATCGCTCAGCACCGCCTGATCGCAGGTGATCTCCTTGAACACCGCGAGCTGCGTGTCGACGGTGCGGGCCTGGTGGTGCAGCAGAAAGCCGGAGACGCGCTCACGCGCGCCGGGCGCGCCCGCGATCACCACGACGGGCGAGCGTTCGGCATAGGCGCCGGCGACCGCGTTCACGACGTTGAAGGCGCCGGCGCCGTAGGTGACGACGGCGACGCCGAGGCCGCCATGATAGCGCGCGGCCGCATCCGCGGCGAAGCCGACCGCCGGCTCATGGCTCAGCGTGACGCTCGGCAGGATGTTGCTCTCCTCGATGACCTTGAACAGCGGCAGCACGAAGTCGCCGGGAATGCCGAAGATCTCGCGGGCGCCATGGTCCTTCAGGGCGGCGAGCAGCGCATGGGCAAGAGCAGGCATCCGGATCCCCTGAGCGTGGCGTGAGGTTCAGCCGGTGCTACACGATGAGGGGCGGACTGCCAACCGGCGGCCGTTCGATCTGCGAGCCGTCCCGTCTGGATCGCCTCGTCCAAACATCATGCTCGAGCGGCAAGGCCGGAGCTCACCCGCGCCACATCAGTTTGCCGTCAGCACCAGGGCGTGGGCGGATGGTGCGCCGCCATGCGGGACGGCCAGCGTAACCGTGAACAGGATGGCGACGACCATGATCATGCAGAGCTTCATCATGACCGTCCTGCGATCGGTGATCGGCAGGAACAGGAAGAACAGCAGCATCGCCGCCAGCGCGAGTTCGAAAACGTAAGACATGGATGACCTCCTCCGTTGCCAGGAGGATGGCGCATGCCGGAAGCCCAGACTGTGCGTGCCGTCACACCGGTCCCATAGACCACGCGAGCGCGTATCCCGGCCGCCGCAGCGGGACCATGCAACCCAATCGATTGCCACCTCTCAGCCGTCGAACAGCGCGGCTTCGGTGAAGGCGAGATCGCCGAGATGCGGCGGATGCGGACCTTTGGCATATTTGCGTCCGCGCTTGTCCGAGTACCAGCCGGCCAGCCCTGCGATGGGCCCATTGGCATCGAGCCGCACCAGCAGGCCGCCGCGCCGCAGCAGCAGCCAGCCGATGTTGCCGGCCAGCCGCACGAGGTCAGCGACATCCCGGCAATACAGCAGGCGATACACCGGCAGCGCATTCATCACCCGGTGCTTCTGAAACACGAACGGATACGCCGCATCGGCCTCGCGCGCGACGAGACTGAGACACCCCCATTGCGCATGCTGCCGCAACAGATCCGCCTCATCGGGAGAGAGCCCGTGCACATCGTCCTCGGAGAATTCTTCGATACGGACATCCGAGCGCGGTCGCGACAGGGCCAACGCGGCGTAGACCTGTCCCTTGCAGTAGACCGAAAAGCCCTGAGCCTCGACCTGTGGCCAAGTGTGCGGGGCCGGCGTGATGTTGAAATAGGTCACCGTCTTGTCGCGCGTCGCCGCGCGCACCAGCATCGAGCTGAAGGCCCGGAACGCCGGCTCGACATACCAGCTCGAGACATTGGCCCTGACGATCGGCTCACCGCCGATGTGGAGCTCGGAGAACAGCAGCAGGATCACGCCGACAGGCACCCCGGCTTGGTCGAGACAATAGCCGAATGCCGGATAGCCGGCCGGCCGCGGGCGCGCCGCGTGGCGTTCGAGTCCGCGCAACCAATAGGCCTCGCTGCGAAAGGCGAATCCGCGCGTCAGCAGTGCGGCGACCGCCGGCAGATCCGCCGCGCCGATCTCTCGGATGCGAACGCCGGTCACGGCCTGCGCGGGAGCCGGCCTGTCATTTGCAATCTCAGCCTTTTTGATTGGCTGCATTCCAGCATCACCCGAGAGAGATCCGGCGCGCCACCCATGGCGCGGCGGGATCGTCATGACGGCAATTATCGTAAAAAGCTTTGGCGGCAGTGAACCACGTCGTGCTGGCCTTACTTTTCAGTTAATGGAACATGCGAGCCACACCCGACAGGCTTCGATCAGCGCCGCCATGATCTTCGCGATCCGAGCCGCCGCTCACGGCCGCGGCACGCGAAACATGTAGGTTTCATCGGCATTGAGGCCGTCGACGAAGAAGCGTCCGGGCTTTGCCTCGATCCGGCGCCGCAGCCCATCCCAGCCCCAGACCTCGAGGCTGCGCGTCCCTGCGGGCAGCTCGAGCTCGACCGCGCGGCCCGGCCGCTCGGTCCAGCCGGCAATGTTCTGCCACACGATCAAATCGGCATCCGATCCGCGCAGCGTGTACAGCGCCAGCCGCCGGTCGATGGACACGATCCTCATGTGACCGGCGAGCTGCAGCACCGTCTTCACCACGAGGCTGCGCGCCTCCGGGGTCCAGGGATCCTTGCCCGTCGCCATCGCATAGGCCAGGCCGTCGACATCGGGCGTGTCGCCGAGATTCCAAGGAAACGCCAGCATGGACACCGGCATGCTGCCATCCTTGCCAACCACCGCAAGCTGGTCCCAGATCGCATTGAGAAACAATCTGGCCGCGTCCGTATCGCTGTCCCACGCGCCGGCGCGAGCGACGTTGAACTCGGTTGCGTAGAAGTTGATGTCGCGGCTCAGCCCCATCGCCTGCTTGATACGGTCGAAGCAGGTCTGCACCGAGAACTCGCGGCCGCGGGTCATCGGATACCATTTATCATTGTAGTAGGTATGCAGGTCGATGCCGTCGAGACGGCCGTCCTCGAGCAGATCGGCGATCGCCGGACCGTAGCCGCGCAACGTCGCATCGCCATGCGAGTTGCAGGTGGCAAAGCCGCCGGGAACGACCCGCAGCTTGGGGTCGACGCTGTGAACACCGTCGGCAAGCCCGGCCAGCGCGTCGTGATAGTCCTGGCGCGGGATCGTGGCCTGCACATCGGGCTCGTTGATGGCGGTGAAGACGGTAGCACCCCAATCGGGAATACCGTTTTCGCGGCCCCATTCGCCGCCGGGGCGGAAACGTCTCGCCATCGCCTGCCCAGCCGCGAACCAGTCCTGATAGGACCCGATCGGCTGCGGCGGAGTCAGGCTCTGATAGCTGCCTTCATACTCCAGCAGGATCAGCGGCATGATACCGTTCTTGTGCGCCTCCAGCATCGCGGCATCGAAATCGTGCGGCGTCGGTACCCGCGCCAACGTCCGCCAGCCGTAGGAATCCATTCGGCCCATCCTGGCACCGACACCGTGCAGTGCCTGATAGATCTGCGCGCTCTTGCCGGCCAGATGCGTGACCAAATTGCCGCCGCCGATGCGCTCGTCGATCCGCAGCGCCGAGGCGTTCGTTTCGATGGCGTGGACAGCGCTCGGCCATGGCGACGTGACAAACGTTAACAGGGCTGTGCTAATGACCAGCAGATTGGAACGAAGTCGCAATGTCTGATCCCTTAGATTTCCGCTATGACGTTTGAGATCGTCCAGGTCGTTCAAGAGATAAGCAATGCCGGCGGCGTGGAAACAGTCGCTATCGAGCTGGCGCGCGTTTTCGGCCGGAATGGTTTATCGAACATCGTGCTCGCGAGCACCGTCGCGGACAATCTCGAACACACGATCAGAGTCGAGCGCGTTGCGCCATGGCTGGCGCGGATTCCGACTCGCGGACTGTTCCGGCACATCGGCCGCGCCATTGTCGTGCCGCTGTTCACGCTGGCCGCGACACGGGCGCTGGCGCGTCACCCCGACGCCGTCGTCATCAGCCACGGCGACAGCCTCAAGGGTGACGTGCTGATCGTGCATGCCGTCAATGCGCAGAGCCTCGCCGAGAAACGCGCCGCCGGCAGCTGGCGCTGGATGCTCAACCCTATGCATCTGTGGGTCGCGCTGCGCGACCGGTTCATGATCGGAGGCCTGCGGTATCGGGCGTTCGTGGCGGTGTCCTCCCGCGTCACCGCGGAGCTGCAGCGCTTCTTCCGCGTGCCGGCCGCCCGCATCCACGTCATCTCCAACGGCATTGATCTCGCGCGCTTCAAGCGCGACGCCGTCGGCGGCCAGGCGATCCGGCGTGAGTTCGGCATCCCGGAGAACGCGCGCCTGCTGCTGTTCGTCGGCCACGAATTCAACCGCAAGGGACTGGCGCATGCGATCTGCGCGCTCGATCGGCTCGGCAACGACGTCTGGCTGCTGGTCGTCGGCTCGGACAATCCCGCGCCCTACCGCAGACTGACGCGCAACGCCCAGCAACGACTGATCTTCGCCGGCCCACGCTCGGACCTGCCGGCGCTGTACTCGGCGGCCGATGCCTTCGTGCTCCCCACGAGCTACGAGACCTTCTCGCTGGTCTGCATGGAGGCCATGGCCTGCGGGGTGCCGGTGTTCGCAACGCCGGTCGGCGGCATCGAGGACTATCTGCGCGACGGCGTCAACGGCTTCCGCATTTCAGCAGACGCCGACGACATCGCGGCCAAGCTCGCGGCCGTCTTCGCCGACCCCGCACTGATGCGCCGGCTGCAGGACGGCGCCCAGGCCACCGCGCAGATCTATGGCTGGGACCAGATCGGGCTGCAATACATCGAACTGCTCAAGCAGATCGATGCCGCCAAGCGCCAGTCCGGCCGCGCAGCGATGGCGCTGCCGGTGAAGGCCTAGCTAATTCGTCTGCAGCCGCTGTGGGCGGGCGAGGCCGGATGCGGTTCTCGACTGATGCGCCGCACGGCATGCCGTTTCAATCGCCGCTGCGACCGCATCATAGGTGAAGCGCCGGAGCACGTTCGCGCGGGCCGCCTCACTGCGAACGGCGAGCTCCGCCCGCCGACCGCTGAGCTCATCGATGAGCCGACACAGGCTGCCGGGATCCTGCTCCGGCACGATCCAGCCGCCGTCGCCGACGACATCCGGAATCGCTCCGCAGGTCGATCCGATCACCGGGATGGCGCAGGCCTGGGCCTCGATGATCACGCGGCCGAACTGCTCGCGCACCGCGTCCGTGGTTCGCGTCAGCAGTAGCAATGCGTCCAGGCCGCGCAGAAAAGCCGCGACCGCAGCGGGTGAAGCCCAGCCCTGGATGGTGACGCGCCCGCCCAAACCAAGTTCGGCCACGCGCCGGCGCAGATGCGGCTCGTGCGGACCTTCGCCCATGATGCTCAGCGTCGCCGCCGACTTGCTGCGCGCGAGCGCTTCGAGCGCATCGTCGAGGCCCTTCTCGACCACCAGCCGGCCGACATAGCCGAGCCGCAGCGGCGAGCCGGCCGTCGCATTCGATCGATCACCCGCCGGCATGAAGGTCGCGAGATCGACACCATAGCCGATCGGCGTCACCGGACCCGTGTAGCCGCACGCCCTCACGACCTCAGTCGCATCGGGACTGCGCGACAGGATGTGGGCGGTGCGGCCGAGGACGAATTTGCGGATCGCCTCGAATGGTGGCGGCAGCCGTTTCAGGATGTTCTGGTCGACCTCGAGCACGAGCGCCGCACGGCCGCGCAGCATCTGCGCCTGCAGCGCGACGATGCTCCAGGGCTCTTCCCAAAGGTGAATCACGTCGGGATCGAGCTCGCGCAGCAGGCGGCGCAGCGCCGGATAGAAGTGCAGGTACCATTTCATCGGACCCGCGTCCGGGAGTCGGATCGGGAGCCGATGGATGGGAAAGGCTTCGTTGGAGTGAGCCGCGGTGATGGTGCGGCCGAATTCCTTCCACACCTCGGGCGTCACGAGATGCAGATCGACGTCGGGCCGGGACGCGAGATGGCGGTAGCGCAGCCGGCCGGCCTCGCTGCTGGTGGCCGGATGCGCAATCGAGACGATTCGCAAGCGCCCCCTGCTAGACACGGCCCATCACCTTCGCTGCAGTCCCGCTGAAGCCCGTGAGATGCAGCTCCATCGCCGCAAGCGTACGATGCGCGCCATTCATGGTGTTGCGCGGAATCGAGAACGCATCCTGCCCTGCTTTGACAAGGCCCTTGCGCGTGGTCGCGGCACTGGCGAATCCGGCCTGCCGCGCCAGCGCAAAGTCCCGCGGTCCGCAATCGGCGGCGCGCCCGTAAGGAAATGCGAAGTGCCGGACGTCGATGCCGAGCCGCTCGTTCAATCGCAGCCGCGCGCCGGCCAGCTCGCAAAGGGCGTCTTCGGAAGACAGCGACGAGATGCGCGCATGCGAGACGGTGTGGGCTCCGATCTCGATGAGCGGATCCGCCGCCAGCACTTCCAACATCTCCCAGGAGATCGCATGTTTCCAATGCATCGCCTCGATGTCGATGGCGTTGGCGGCACAGAACGCGGCGTAACGATCCGCCGCCTGCGGGCCATCCCAGCGCGAGGCGATCTGCGCGAACACCGCGCGGCGCTGCTCGGCGCTCGACAGCGCGATCCGCTCATCGTCGACCCTGACATGGTCCCTGTGCAGCAGCGCATCCTCCAAGCCGGCGGCCCACAGCGGCAACGTGCCTTCGGGAATGCCGGTCGTCACGAACAGCGTCACCGGCACCTTGTGCCTGCGGAACACCGGCATAAGCAGATCGAACGTATCGCGGTAGCAGTCGTCGATCGAGAAGTTGACGTAGCGGCCGGACGGTTCGGCGCTTGCCGTCCGGCGCAGCGCCTCGCTGATCGTCACGACATCCCAACCCTGGTCGAGGACATAGCCGAGGAAGCGATCGAGAAAGTCGGCATCGACGTAGAAGTCGCGATTGGGCAGACGCTCCCACTGCTCTGCCGGCGCGGTGCGATGGAACGTCAAACAGCAGCCGCGCGGGCCGAGCACACGATCGACGGCCTTGGCGACGGGAAGGACGAAGGCACCGGATGCCATCATCGCCTTGGCGGCAGCGAGGGCCAGCAGGGTCAACTCAGCTCTCCCTTCATCTTGAACGTACGACGAACATGACGGAGCGCCGTGCCCACCACGGCCGGCAGCAGGATGCCGATCGCGAAGGCCAGGCAGAGCAGATACGCCAATCCGCCGGCGAACAGGCGCGGCAGCAGGCCCGGCACGGAGGTCTGAATCATCAGGCCGAGCACGACCATCAATGCGGTCGGCAGCAGGGCCAGGCCGATCACGAGCAGGAGCTTTCGCGCATCGCCGAGCACGAACACCACGCCCGACAGCAGCACGAGGCTGCGGATCGCTTCGCCAACGCCGAGCAACTGCATGCCGGCCGCCGGCGACGGATCGAACAGCGGCATCAGCAGGTTGAAGCCCATGTTGGCGAGATAGGCCGAGACGATGATGACCGCAGCGACGCCGTTGCGCCCCGCGCCATTGAGCAGACGGATCAGGATCCAGCCGAGGGTCGCGGCCCAGACGCCGCAGGCGATGCCCTTGAGCGCATGCGAGGTCAGCAGCAGGGCCTCGTCGCCGAACGCGCCGCGGAAATAGATCAGGCGGACGATGTCGGTCGAGAAGACCAGCAGGAACGCCGAGGCCGGCAAGGTCAGCGCGAGCAGCGGCCGCAGCAGCGCCTCGGTCTGCGCACGCGGATCGCGTGGGGCATGCTGCGACAGCACCGCCATGCCGAGCGGTTGGCTGATCAGCAGCAGCGCGCTCTCGGTCAGCGAGCGCGCGTAGTCCAGCGACGCGACGGCGCCGGTCGTCAGCCGCGATGCCGTGAAGCGCTCGATCCAGACATTGCCCTGCTCGGCCAACGGCAACGCCAGCAGGACGCGCAGCCGGCGGAAGAATTCGATACCCTTGTCGATCACCATGCCGGCGGTCAGGCCGGAGACGCTCAGCGCGCCCTCGCGCCACAGCGTGAACAGACCCCAGGCGGCGAGGCCATTGAAGGCGACGGTGAAGGCGCAGGCGAGCATGTAAGCGTCGCCGGTCAGCACCAGCAGGCCGATGCCGCCGATCACCGCGACGTTGAGCAGGCTGGCACGGACATTGGTCAGCCGCGTGCGGCCGAGCGCGATCTCGCCGGCGGCAAGCACATTGAGCACCGCCGACGCCGGCATGCCGAACGCCATCATGCGCACGAAGTGCAAGGTCAGCTCGCGCCCCTCCGCCGAGAAGCCGCCGACGACGGCGTTCACCCAGAGCTCACCGAGCAGCAGGATGATCGCGGTCACCAGGCTCGAGACGACGGCAATGACGATCGTCAGCGCACCGAGGCTACGCGCGGCATCCGGCCGCTGCAGCGCCTCGCGATGCATCGGGATCATGATCGCCGGCACGCTCTCGTTCTGCAGGAACGCAAGCGGGATGAGCACGGCCGCCATGGCGGCCCGGAATCCGTCGGCGATGAGCGAGGCGCCGAGCACATGCGCCATCAACACTTCGCGGCCGAAGCCGAGCATCTTGCTCGCCAGCGCACCGCTGATCAGCAGCGCACTGAAGCGCTTGAGCGAAGGACCGGAGGCGCTCATGCGGCATCCTCCGACACGGCCGGCGGCCCTTTCCATCGCGCAGGGACTTGTCCGTCCTCGAGCAGTTTCGACCACGACGGCACCGGCGCGAGAATGGCGAACGGCGGATCGCAGTCCGCGACGAGATCGACCATACGCCGCTCGGAGGACGGGGCAGGTGTGACGATCGTGCTCACACCGCCGCTCCCGCACCGACATTGCGGATCAGCAGCCCGATCGAGTCCAGCATGCGTGCAAGACTGTAATGGGTGCGCGCGCGGCGCGACGCGTAGTCGAGCTGGGGCGCGAGGAACTCGGGTTGAGCCAGCACCGCGTCCAGAGCCTCGGACAGCGCACGCGCGTCACCAGGCGGCACGAGCAGGCCGGCCCGGCCATGTTCGAGGATGTCCGGCGCAGCGCCGGCGTCAGTGGCAATCACCGGCACGCCGGCGAGCATCGCTTCGACCAGGGTGCGGCCGAACGGCTCGGGATCGATCGACGGATGCACCATCGCGTCCACCGCCTGCATCAGCAGCGGCACGTCGCTGCGATGCCCAAGGAAGTGAACGCGATCGCCGAGGCAAAGCTCCGTGACCAGCCGTCTCAGCTCAGCCGCGTAGTCCTGCTCGCCGAACAACGCGTCGCCAACGATGATACCGTGCACGTCCGGCAATTCGGCCAGCGCCTCGATCAGAACGTGCTGCCCCTTCCACCGCGCGAGCCGGCTGAACACGCCGACCAGCGGTCCCGACGGCAGGCCGAGCCGTTGCCTCAGCTCCTCGCGCGACACGGGCACGGGTTCGACGGCGAGACCATTGGGCACGACCTCGACGAGCGAGCGTCGACCTCCGGCCTCGATGAAGGCGGCTGCGGCAGCTTCGGAGGGGACGACGACCTTCGCCGCGAAGCGGTTGGCGAGGAAGATCTGCATGCGACGCTGCAGCGCGCCGAAATGAGCCGGGCTGATGATGTCGTGCAGATGCCAGATCAACGGCCGCCGTGCCGCGATGTTGGCGATGGCCGACAGGACAAAGGCCTTCTGCGAATTGGCATAGAGGACGTCATGCTTGCGTGCGACATGCGCGAGCTCCGCGGTGATCGCCGCGAGTCTGCCGAACAGCGGCAGCGCCTCGAGCCACGAACTGTCACGTCTGAACTGCCCCAGGCCGTGGCCCCGGCGCGACGTGACGACCGACATCCCGCGCTCAGCCAGCACCTGGCCGAGCGGGCCCGGCTCGAACAGGAACACCGACGAATCCTTGCGGCCCTGGACGACATCGAGCAGGATCAACTCGGCGCCGCCGATCTGCCCGGTGTGATCGACGAACAGGACACGCTCGGTCGACATCACCCGGCTCCGGCGTAGGCCGCCACGGGCGCGGTCTGGACCACAGGCGCGCTGCGGTGCTCGACGTCGGTCATGGTGACGACGATGCCGACATCGCGGGCTCCGAGTGCCCTGCTCCTGTTCACCGTCGCGACCGCCGGCTCGATCAACGACCGGTCACTGCGCACGCAGACGATCGCCCAGTCCGTACCGGCAAGGAAGTCGTTCCGTTGCGACGGCAATGGTGTGTCGACGATCACGGCATCATAGCCATCGAGATCAGCGAGGAGACGGTCGAGGCTGATCGCGTCGAGAATGTCGCCGACCGGACCGGTCGCCTCACCAACCGGCAGCACGTCGAGCGAGGGATGCGCGGTGGGCAGAACCATGTCCCGGAGCGGCGTCCCGCGCTCCAGCGCGCCGAGCCATCCGGGGCTTGCCGGCAGCGCCATGATCTCTGCAAAGGCGGGATGCGAGACGTCGCACTCGACGACCAGCACGCGCCAGCCTGCGGCCGCGAGGTGCTCTGCCAGCGCACAGGTCGTGGTCGTCTTGCCATCTGCTGCATCGGGAGAGGTCACAACGATGCGCTGCGATCGGGCGGACCGCTTCAAACCGAGTTCGTGGACGAGATCATGCAGCGTGTGCTGAAAATCAGTGTCCTCGGAGGCGAGGCGCAAGACGCGCGGGATCGCCAGCGGTTGGTGGCTTTGCAGGATCGCGCCGAGCGCCGACATCTCACGCAGGCTCTTCAGGCGCGGCAGGCAGGCCAGGATCGAAACGTCGGCGACGCTCGGGAGATGGGACCTTCGTTCAGGCGCTGCCGGTGGCGTCGCCGCTTGCGGTCCGGTCACACGCTCGGCCAATTCAGGGACGATGGCCGGAGCTTCGTCGACAGCGGGCGCCTCGACCTGCTCGGCCGGCGCTTCCGGCGTGACGGGCACGGGCGGGCTGATCAGGCGCGCGCCGAGCCTGTCGGCGAGCAGCGCAGCGCCGACACCGAAGATCAACGCGAGCGTCATGCCGGCGGCGAGGAACGGGATCTTCTTCGGGAAGAACGGCTTGCTCGGCAGCTCAGCGAGGCTGACGAGACGCGTGCTGCCGCGCAGGACACGCCGTTCGGTCTCGAGCTCGCTCGCCTTCTTGTAGAGCTCGGCATATTGCTGCCGCTTGATCTCGGTGTCGCGCACCATGCTCTCGATGGAGGCCTCGTCCAGCGTGGCCGAGCCGGCCTCCGCCTTCGCCGTCTCCATCTGCTTCTTCAGCGAGTTCACCAGCGCGGTGTTGGCATCGTACGTCTTCTGCGCGCTCGCCGCGATGCTCTGCATCTCGGCGATCAGCCGCTGCTGGATGATCGCCTGCTCGCGCGTCAGCGCCAGGATCGAGGGGTGCTTCGGCCCGAGCACACCGGCCGCACTGGCGAGCTGCGCGCTCACGGTCGTCAGTTGCTGCTTGAGGTCGGCGATGGTGCGGCTCTGCAGCACCGACGGGGCGTCGGTCGGCCCGCGCTCCTGCTCCGACTTGATCTCCTGCAGCCGCGCCGCGGCGTCGGCGCGCGCGGCCTCCGCCTGCGACAGCTGCTGGCCGATGCTGGTCAGCCGCTCCGAGGAGATCGGCGCATTGGCGCCACGCATCAGGCCCTTGGTGCGGCGGAACTTCTGGATCTTGTCGTCGGCCTCGCGCAGTTGCTGGTCGAGCTGCTTCAATTCCTTCCAGAGCCAGGAGCTCGCGACCTCGCGGCTGTTGGCGCCTTCGGTGCGCTGGTCCTCGAGAAAGGTCTGCGTCAACGCGTTGGCGAGCGTCTTCGCAGCCTCGGGACTGCTCGACTGATAGGAGATGTTGATGACGCGCGAGCGGCCGGCCGAAGCAACGCTGAAGCGACTGTCGACGTGATCGATGAACGCGCCCGGATCGGTCTTGAGGCGCTGGCACGCATCGCCCGAACCCATGAGACGGCCGCGCTCGCATTCGCCGACCACGGCGTCGACCACGCCGGGCGACGACATGATCTGACGCAGCAGGCGCGGCGAGCGAATAACCAGGAGCTGGCTTTCCATGTCGGCGGGATCGCCGATCTTCTGCGCCCACGCCGCCGAGGTGTTGGCACCCGGCTCCTGCTCGGCGATGATCACGGAAGCGGTGGCGAGATAGCGCACCGGCAGCAGCACGAGCGCGGCCACGGCAAGCGCGAGAACGGCGCCGGCCACGATGGCGAACACGCCGCGGCGGCGCCAGATCCGGGCGACGGCGTCAATGCCGGACAAGGCCTCGCCGAGAGCCGCCTGCCTCATGATCTGCACCCGTACCACATCCAATATTACGCAATCAGCCGCGTCGCGCGGCCCTGATGTCCCGCACGGAAACTGTCGATCTCCTCGTTGACCGCCGCGACGAACTGGCTGCGGAAACGCTCGGCCGAGAAGAAGCTGGCGCGCTGGCGGCAGTCGAGCCGCGAGATCGATTTCTCCTTGGCCACGAACGATCGCACGCAGGCCGCGATCGCCTCGGGCTCGGGCGAGCCGAAGAACATGCCGGTCGGCCGCGGCCCCGTGGTGAGGATCGACTCGCGTGCACCGCCGCGGCCGAGCGCCAGCACCGGTGCGCCTTCGGACTGCGCCTCGACCGGGATGATGCCGAAATCCTCTTCCGCCGCAAACACGAAGGCGCGGGCGGTGGTCATGAGGTCACGCAGCTGCTTGTCGGGCACGAAGCCGGCGAACTTGACGTTCGGCCCCGCGATCGACTTCAGCCGCGCGGCTTCCGGACCGTCGCCGGCCACGACCAGCTCGAGGTCCGGCATGGTGTTGAAGGCGCGCACGATCGGCTCGATGCGCTTGTAGGGCACGAGCCGGCTCGCGGCGAGGAAGTGGTTGCCGACGGGCAGGATCGCATCGCGCTGCGCGATGGTCACCGGCGGATAGATCACCTTGGCGTCGCGGCCGTAGATCTTCTTGATGCGGCGGGCGACGAACTGCGAATTGGTGAAGATGGCGTCGGGACCGTGCGCGGTGCGCGCATCCCAGATCCGCATCTTGTGCAACAAGGCGCGAGCGATCAGGCCCTTGACGCCGGTGGCGTAGCCGCTCTCCTGCAGATACTGGTGCTGCAGATCCCAGGCATAGCGCATCGGCGAATGCACATAGGCGATGTGCAGCTGCTCCGGCCCGGTCAGAACGCCCTTCGCCACCGCGCAGCTGGAGGAGATCACCAGGTCGTAGCTCGACAGATCGAGCTGCTCGATCGCGAGCGGCATCAGCGGCAGATAGGAGCGGTGATACTTCCGCAAGAGCGGCATCTTCTGCAGGAAGCTGGTGTGCGACTTCTCGAATCCCAGCTTGGCGCGGTCCTCGGGACGCAGCAGGTCGAACAGCGTGAAGACGTCGGCGCCGGGATAGCAGCGCAGGATCTCCTGAAGGACCTTCTCGGCGCCGCCAAGAACGTAAAGCCAATCGTGGACGATCGCGACGCGCACCGCACTCTCCCAATTCCCGGGGTATTTAATAAAACCCTTAAGGGAGGCGTTCACGCGCACAAACCCAATCCTAAACTTCTAGTTAATCGCCCTTGTCGTCCGACCCGTCGAATCCGCTGCTATCAGGTAAGGATCGATTAAGGATATGCCAGCCGCATTGCGTCTCATGCCGTGACATGGTGTGCCGGACCAGAACGCGAAACGAGGCCATGGTCCCGCTTCGGCACACTCCGGCACGATAGGCCGCCTTGCTTAACAGGCCCTTGCGGATCGCAACGCCTGCGCGAATGCAGCCATGCGTGGCGACGGCCGCGACGACGCGCCGCGGCCTGATCGTTAGCGCATTCCGCCGCACGCGAACGTGATCGCGCGCGTCCCGATCAGCCGGCGATGGCGAGCTGCTCGATCGCGTGGCCGTGGCGGATGGCGCGGTTCAGCACGGGATCGACCAGCTCGAAGTCGAAGCGGTCGGCGGGGCGGATGCCGCCCTTGGCGGCAAACGTGCCGCCGAACATCGCGGTGCCCTCGGGCAGGCCTGCCTCACCATAACGGCGCGCGATCAGGTCGACGGGCGCCAGCATGCCGCTCAGCGCACCCTCCTGATAGAGCACGCGCTCGCCGTTGATGGTCGCGTAGGCGCGCAGCATCAGCTGGTCCCAATGCGCGGCGACATCGTCAACCAGCCACAGCTCGGGCGCCACCGGCTTGTCGCACATCTGCTTGGACACGGTGATGTTGTAGGTCTCGACCTTGCGGTCGGTATGATCGGAGCCGACGCCGACATAGAGCCGGCCGCCGGACTTCACCAGCACGAACTCGACCTCGCCGGAGGAGTCGCCGCCGCTGACCTCGATGCTGTCCGACGTCGTCAGCCGGCTGGCCGCAGCCTCGTAATAGATCGGCGTCGTCGCCGGCCGGGGAATGCCGAGCTCTTCCAGCTCGGCGATGTGCTTGTCGCGGGCGACCGGATCGCGCCCGGTCCAGCCGGCGATGACGAGGCGGCTCAGCGTGATCCGCTGCCGCGTCGCCGCACCATCCGCGTGAACCAGGAAATCGATCGTCGCACCGCTCATCGTCTCATCGCCTCTTGCTGACCAGCCCGCCGCTTAGCCGTCCGGCCGCTCGCTGGCAAGGCGCCCAGCCGTTCACTCCTGCTCGGCCTTCTCCGCCTCGTGATCCTCCTTCAAGTGCCGCTTGCGGATCTGGTGGGTCGTGAACCAGATCAGCGCGATCGCGACCGGCACGAAGGCGGCGGTAGCCAGCGTCGGCTCGACCGGCAGGCCGGTGTCATGCGCGCCCTTGGCGAGATAGCCGAACAGGCTGACGACGTAATAGCCGATCGCGGCCACCGACAGCCCCTCGACCGTGCTCTGCAGCCGCAGCTGCAGCTTGGTGCGCTCGTTCATCGAGCGCAGGAGATCGCGGTTCTGCTGCTCCAGCTCGACATTGACGCGGGTGCGCAGCAGGTCGGCGGCGCGCGCCAGCTTGAGCGACAGGTTCGACTGCCGCCCCTCCAGCGCGTTGCAGGTGCGCATCGCCGGCGCGGTGCGCCGCGCCAGGAACGACGACCAGCTCGAATACGGCGCGACCGGCTCACCCTCGATCACCGCCAAGCGGGCCTGCACCAGGTCGTAATAGGCGCGGCTGGCGCCGAACCGGAACAGGCTGCCGGTGGCGCCGCGCTCCAGCAGCGCCTCGAGCTCGGTCAGCTCGCGCAGCAAATGGTTGTTGAGCTTGAACGACTGCGCGCCCTGCATCTCCGCGAGCACCTCGACCAGCCGCCGCTCGATGCGGTCGACGTCCGGCGCCAGCGCCAGCGCCGCCGGCAGGCCGAGCAGCGCCAAAGTGCGGTAGGTCTCGAGCTCCAGCACGCGCTGCACCAGCGCCCCGAGCCGCTCCGGGGTCGGGCCGTCGGCGCAGACCAGGATGCGGGTGAAGCCGTCGTCGTCGAGGCGGAAGTCGGAGGCGACCGCGCCGGCGCTGCCCTTGATCGTCACGATGGCGAGGCTGCTCTTGTCGAAGATCTCCTCCGCACGCGCCACCGGATCGGCCGCATTCTCGACCTCGAGCTTGACCGCCACCAGCAGCTCGCCGGCCTGCGGCAGCGCCGCGATCAGCGCCTGCAGCTCGGGCGCGATGGCCCCGAAGCGGCGCGGTCCGGCGCCGGCCGGCGGGCTCCAGATCCAAGTGAGGGTGGCGAATTCCGAATGCTGCTCGAAGCGCAGCCTGACCGGGCCGAGATCGACCTGATGATGCTTCACGCCCGGCTCCGGCGGCAGCGCGCCATGCTGCGCGCAGAACGCGGCGAGGCTGGCGCGGTCGACCGCCGGACTGTCGCCCTTCGCCATGAAGGCGAAGCGGATCACCAGCACCGGCTGCGCCAGCGGCGTGAACGGCCGCGCATGCACCTCGTTCAGCACGCTCTCGCGCAGGGCATGCGGCGTGAAGGCGGACTTGTCGAGCGACGTCATCGGGAGAGTCCGCGCGTGAGAGCGACACCTGACGCAGACGATCGCGCTGCGCCGGAATTGATCACCCCCGTCATGCCGTCCATCCCCCTGACTTCCGCTGTCGCCCTACTGCCAACGCGGCAGTCGCGTGTGACACCAGTGTAGCGCAATTCGATGACGGCGCCACGGCTGCGGCGATGTTGTGCGCACTGGCAGCTCTCTCAGCGCCACGGCAAGTCGATCATGATGCACGCAGACACACCAACACCTCCCGCGGCGCGATCGCGCCCGAGATCATCATCACCAAGACCCTCTTCAAATGCCGAGGGCGCAGGGAAGGCCGGGCCCCGACTGAGGCCCGTGGCCCGCCTGCGGAAAAAAATGCAGGCGGCAGGAACCACAGGTTCAGCCGGACAGACCCGGCCCTCCCTGCGCGATGGGTTTAACGTCTGCTCCGAGCTCTCCCCGGGGACCGGCTTGTTTGCCCCCGTCGCCTGATGACACGTCATGTCATCCAGACTTGGCGCCAGCATCGGGGCGCCAGGACCACACGGCTTGAACGTCCGCGAGCTGCCAATCGTCCAGCGCAACAGCACCTGACAACACTCGCGGCCACCGCTCCCCGCCTCAACGTATCGTGACGACGCGTACGCCCCTCTGCATGAGGACGGGATGCAGGGAGTAGAGCATGATTTCGGAAAAAGAGCAAGAAAGAATTTTGACGAGATGGGCTGGCCGAGGATGATGCGGGGCGACCGCATTTCGGGAAGATCGTGCCCGTCTCTTTCCTCATCGTCATGGCCGAGCTCGTCCCGGCCATCCTCGTCGTTGGTCGGGGAGAGACGTGGACGCCCGGAACAAGCCCGGGCATGACGGGCAACCGATCTGCGCGCTTCAGCGTCGCAACGGCCCATTTCGTTGCAAGCAATGGCGCCGATATAGTTGGGCTTGAGCAAGCCATGCCAATTGCCGATCGGCACTGCACGATCAACCGCAGCGCCCCGCATGCCAGACGCCGCCGGAGGTTGGCTCTGATACGTGAATGCGTGCCAGGTGAAAGCCCCGGGTTCCGCAGCCCCGATCCGCGACCCATGCAATTGTCACGGTGGGCGTGGTAGATCATAACAGATTGGCCCTTTGCCATCGCTCGATGGTCCCGCGCCCATCAGATCCCATTTGCATCAAAGCCCTCACAGGACTCCCATGACAACCCTCTCCTCGATCGTTGCGCGCGGCGTCGCGCTGGTTGGCAATGCGGCGCTGCAGTGGCGCAAGCTGCAGGGGGAGACGCCGCAACCGGCGTGGGGGGCGCAGCCGCAGATTCCCCTGGCGAAGCCACAGGGCCTGCTGCCGACCTTGAAGATGCCGACGGCGCGGGGCTGGCGCGACGGCGAAAAGCCGGTGGCGGCGGCGGGGCTGAAGGTGAATGCGTTCGCGACCGGGCTCGATCATCCGCGCTGGATCTATGTGATGCCGGACAAGTCGGTGCTGATCGCCGAGGCCACCCAGATTCCGAGCCCGGTGCGCAACATGTTCGGCTATGCGATGCAGGCGACGATGCGCCGCGCCGCAGCCCTCGGCGTCAGCGCCAACCGCATCACGCGGCTGGTCGATGCCGACGGCGACGGCACCGCCGAACGCCGCAATGCCTTCATGGAGAATCTCAGCCAGCCGTTCGGCATGGCGCTGGTCGGCGACACCTTCTATGTCGGCAACACCGACGGCATCGTCGCCTTCCCCTATGCAGCCGGCGCCGATCGGATCAATGCGCAGGGCAAGCGTCTCACCACGTTCAAGCCGGGCGGGCACTGGACGCGCAGCCTGCTGGTCAGCCCCGACGGCAGCAAGCTCTATGCCGGCGTCGGCTCGCTCACCAACATCGCCGAGCTGGGCTTCGAGGTCGAGGAGGGCCGCGCCTGCATCTATGAGCTGGACATCGCGAGCGGCGTGAGCCGCATCTTCGCATCAGGCCTGCGCAATGCGGTGGGGCTGGCGTTCGAGCCGTCGACGAAGGTGCTGTGGACCGTCGTCAACGAGCGCGACGGGCTCGGCGACGAGACGCCGCCGGATTACCTCACCTCGGTGCGCGAGGGCGGCTTCTACGGCTGGCCCTATTGCTACTGGGGCAGGACGGTCGACGACCGCGTGCCGCAGGATCCGGCCCTGGTCGCGACCGCGCTGACGCCGGACTACGCGCTCGGTGGCCACACCGCCTCGCTCGGCCTGTGCTGGCTGCCGGCGGGCGCCCTGCCCGGCTTCCCCCAGGGCATGGTGATCGGCCAGCACGGCTCGTGGAACCGCAGCAAGCTGTCCGGCTACAAGGTCGTGTTCATTCCGTTCGAGAACGGCAGGCCGTCGGGCCCGGCGCGCGACATCCTCTCGGGCTTCCTGGCGCCGGACGAGAGCTTCTCCTATGGCCGCCCGGTCGGCGTGACGCTCGGCCCGGACGGCTCGCTGCTGGTGGCCGACGACGTCGGCAACTGCATCTGGCGCGTGACGGGCGCGTGAGCCTCGCAGGCGAAGGCCGAGGCCGCGTTCGACCCCGGCCTTGCGCATGTGCCGCCATGCTCAGTCGTGGCCGTAGAACTGGCGATTGCAGTAGCGGCGGCCCTGCTCGTGGCGCGCGGCGCGCTCGGCCGGCGATGCATTCGCCGGCATCAGGAAGTTGCCGGTGTAGAACAGCTGCAGGCAGTTGATGTAGTTCTTGTTGCCCAGCCATTCCCAGCCGGCAGACGCCGGCGATGTCGATGCGGATGCGAGCAGGCCCGCGCCCGCGACGATGGCGGCGGCGGCGAAAAGACGAATGCTGGAAGTCATGACCTTGTCCCTCGTTGCTTGCGGCTGCCCCTGCAGCCCATGCGAGGATCATGACGGTCAGGGCGCGCTGCTTCCGTGATGGTCCGCACAGAGAGGGGTGATGCCGCATGAACGGCGCCGCGGCGCTCGGCCGCGGAACAAGCATCACGCCCGCGACGTTGTCCGGCACAGCGACAGGAGAGTTTCATGGCCGACAACGTCAATCCCGAGCAGAAGCAGCCGGGCGAGCATCACGAAGGCAAGTTCCAC
>BFBZ01000777.1_pt1 | contig 25948 bp, 25 predicted proteins | sample 1888401 | NCBI WGS metagenome assembly BFBZ01 (sample SAMD00112614, study PRJDB3348) | symbiont metagenome | host: Chara braunii
TGGGTCACGACATGAACCAGGATCGGGCCGAAATCGGCGTCGCGGACATTCTTGAGCACCGGCAGCAGGTGGTCGAGATTGTGCCCGTCGATCGGACCGACATAGTAGAAGCCGAGTTCCTCGAACAAGGTGCCGCCGGTGACGAAGCCGCGGGCGTGCTCGACGGCGCGGGTGACGGTGCGGTCGATCGTGGCGCCGAGCCGCTTCGACAGCTGCTTGCCAATGTCGCGCAGCTTCAGATAGGTCTTGCCGGAGCCGAGCCTGGCCAGATAGGCCGACATGGCGCCGACCGGCGGCGCGATCGACATGTCGTTGTCGTTCAGGATGACGATCAGCCGCTCGCCGCGCGCACCGGCATTGTTCATCGCCTCATAGGCCATGCCGGCCGACATGGCGCCGTCGCCGATGACGGCGATGACGTGGTTCTTGTCGCCTTTCAGATCGCGGGCCACCGCCATGCCGAGGCCGGCCGAGATCGAGGTCGACGAATGCGCCGCGCCGAACGGGTCATAGTCGCTCTCGGACCGCTTGGTGAAACCCGACAGGCCGTTGGCCTGGCGCAGCGTGCGGATCCGGTCGCGCCGGCCGGTGAGAATCTTGTGGGGATAGGCCTGGTGGCCGACATCCCAGATCAGCCGGTCGCGCGGCGTGTCGAACACATAGTGCAGCGCGGCGGTCAGCTCGACCACGCCGAGGCCGGCGCCGAGATGGCCGCCGGTGACCGAAACCGCCGCGATCGTCTCCGCCCGCAATTCGTCGGCGACCTGCCTGACCTGATGCTCGGGAATCTTGCGCAGATCGGCGGGGATCCGGATGGTGTCGAGGAGAGGCGTTGCGGGGCGATCTGTCACGATTTCACCGGCTGGCGCATGGTCCGGAAAGGTCGGAAGCAGTTTTCCGATGCGACCATGCGAGGACGAGGATGATCCAACACAGCGCGGACTATAGCCCACGCCAAAGGTCGAGGGTTACACCACCGACCTAAGGCGTGCAATGCAGTCGGGCCAGGGCGACCGATTGGCGCAGGCGTGGCCAAATCGTGAGAGCGCCTGAAATCCGGCCCGGCAGCGGGCTTTCGGCCCTATTCCGGCAGCGGAATGTAGTCCTGCTCGTCGCCCGGGACGATGTCGAAGCGGCGCTGCCGCCAGTTGTCCTTGGCCTGTTCGATACGTTCTTTCGACGAAGAGACGAAATTCCACCAGATGAAGCGGGGGCCGTCCATCACGGCGCCGCCGCAGAGTATCAGCCGCGCCGCCGAGACCGCGGTCAGCGTGATACGGTCGGCCGGCCGCAGCACCAGCATCCTGCCTTCGCCGAAAATGTCGCCCTGCACATCGATTTCGCCGGATACCACATAGATCGCCCGCTCCTCGGCCTCCGGATCGACCGGTAGTTTGGCGCCGGGGTCCAGCACGATGTCGGCGTAAACCGTATCCCAAGCGGTCCGTACCGGCGCGGTCTTGCCGTAGAGCGAGCCGAGCACGACGCGGATCGACTTGCCTTCGGCCTCGATCACCGGCAGCGCCGCGCGGTCGACATGGTCGAAACCGGGGGTGCCTTCTTCCTGGTCCTTGGGCAGGGCGAGCCAGCTCTGGATGCCATGCAAGTCGTGGCCCTTGGCCTTCAGCGCCGGGTCGGTGCGCTCGGAATGAACGATGCCGCGCCCGGCGGTCATCAGGTTCACCTCGCCCGGATTGATCGGCACATAGGTGCCGAGGCTGTCGCGATGCTGGATCTGGCCAGCGAACAGATAGGTGACGGTGGCAAGCCCGATATGCGGGTGCGGCCTGACGTCGATGCCGTTGCCGTCGCGGAACACCGCCGGCCCCATATGGTCGAAGAAGATGAAGGGGCCGACCATGCGGCGCTTGGCGAAAGGCAGCGCGCGCCTGACCGTGAAGCCGCCGAGATCATGGGTGCGCGGCACGATCACCATTTCGATGGCGTCGCAGGCGAGCTTGTCGCCGAGCACCGGGTCGGGCGTGGGAGAAAACGACATGGCGAGGCCTCTTCTTGATCGTCAGTGACAACGAAAACGAGCGGCTTCGCCTTCGTCCTGTCCCACGCCGGTCGCGGGTCAGACGTTGCGGGTGGCGCCGCCGTCGACGCGGATCTTCGAGCCGGTGATATAGCCCGCCTGGTCCGAGCAGAGGAATGCGGCGGTGGCGCCGAACTCTTCCGCCGAGCCGAGCCGGCCGGCCGGAATGCTGGCGATCGAGGCCGCCTCGATATCGGCCAGCGACTTGCCCGAGCGCTGGGAATTGGCCGCGTCGAGTTCCTTGATGCGATCGGTGGCGATGCGGCCGGGCAGGATCATGTTGACCGTCACGCCGTCCTTGGCGACCTCGGCCGACAGGGTCTTCGACCAGCCGACGATCGAGGCGCGCAGCGCATTCGACAAAGCGAGATTGGGGATCGGCTGCTCGACGCCGGAGGAGGCGACAGTCAGGACCCGGCCCCATTTGCGCTGGCGCATGCCGGGCAGGAGCTTGGCGGTGATGGCGAAGACCGGTTCGACCATGGTCTTGAAATATTTGACCCACTCGTCGTCGGCCACTTCGGTGGCGGGCTTGGCCGGCGGGCCACCGGTATTGTTCACGAGGATGTCGATCTGGCCGAGGGTCTGCTCGGCGATCGCGACGATTTCCTCGACCGCGCCGGGCGCGCCGAGGTCGGCGGCGATACCATAGGCCTTGCCCTTGCCGCGTGCGGTGATCTGTTCGGCATTGGCCTTGATGCGCTCGGCGGTACGGCCGACCAGCATGACGGTGACGCCCTCGGCGGCGAGCGCTTCAGCGATGCCGAGACCGAGGCCGCGGCTCGACGCCAGCACCAGGGCTTTCTTGTTCGAAAGGCCGAAATCCATTCTGTCCTCCTTAATTCGGGCGCGAACACAAGCCCGAAGCCGCAGCCGACGCAAGAGGACGGCATGCGGGACAGCCCAGCGAAATGTCTCAGCGCGTCCGTGATACCGCGAGCCAGACGCCGCCGCCGATCAGGAAGCCGCCGCCGACCCGCGACAGCAGCCGCACGCGCGCCTGCGACAGGCTGTGGCTGGTCCGGCCGCAGAGAATGGCATAGGCGCTGTCGGATATGGCGGCGCAGACCATGGCGGTGAGGCCCATGACGGCGATCTGCAGGCCGTGCGGCCGTGCCGGATCGATGAATTGCGGGAAAAAGGCACCGAAGAACAGGAGCGTCTTCGGATTGGACAGCGCGACGAGCACACCTTGCAGGAAGAAGCCGCCGCGCGGCGCGGCCGGCGCGGCGCCATCAGCGCTTTCGACATTGGCCGAGCGGATCATCTTCCAGCCGAGCCAGATCAGATAGGCTGCACCCGCGAGCCGCACCCATTCGAACCAATGGCCCATGGCGGCGATGACGGAATTCAGCCCGACCCCGGCGACCGCGATCATGATGGCGAGCCCGACCTGCGTGCCCGCGACATTGGCGAGCCCCGCCCGGGTGCCGTGCTTCAGGCCATTGGCGATGATCAGCGTGACGGTTGGCCCCGGCACCAGCACGACCACCAGGCAGGCAATGAGATAGGCCGAATAAAGTTCGAGCGACATGCGTGTTCATCCCCGGTCTGTGCTGCGCGCCGTGGCGCAGGCCATTGGCTGCGATCTTAGTTGCGGTCCCATCGTTCACGCCACATGCGTTCGCCGACCAGGCAGTCGACCCGCTCGCTTTGCGCCGGTGCGGTCGTCGCTTGATCCGGCACGATCCATTGTGGCGGCAAGCCGGCGACCTCCAGGATCAGCTTGCGGCGGGTGGCCGGCACGAATTCTTCCGGGCTCTTGATCGGGATGACGAAGGCGCCGGGACCACCGACGACGCAGTCTTGATAATAGGCGTCGAGATTGTCGATATCCATGGTGCGAGCGTCGGGCCGTTTCAACATGATCGGCAGGCCGTTGATGGTAATGCCGCGCGCGAGTACGGCGTCACGGGCAGGCTCGACCAGCGGCCCATTATTGTTGGCGCCGTCGCCGGAGACATCGATGACCCGGCGCTGCGAGCGCAGGCCCGACGTGTCGAACAGCGCGGAACTCGCGCCGAGGGCACCGGAAATGGAGGTGCGGAAAGCGCGCCGGATCGGCTTCGATTGCAGTTCCGCGGCGAAGGCCTCGGCGCTCGCCGGGCTGTCGATGATGCGCCAGCCGACCACGACCTGCTGGTCGAAAGCGCCGGCCCATTCGAGATAGGTGACCGCGATCTTGCCGATCAGCCCCCGCTTGATCGCGTCCATCACCTCGGGCGCGACGATCGCCTGGATATAGCCGTCGCGCTGCAGGCGCTGTTCTTCCGGATCCATCGAATAGGAGATGTCGACGGCCAGCACGAGCTGAAGGTCGACCTCTTCGGCCGCGGGCCGCGCCTGCGGATTGGCCGCGGCCGTCATGGCCAACGTGACTGCGGCAGCGAGGATCAGGGCGCGGATCATGACAATCCCCTGGACGGCGGGCCGGATGATCCAAAGCCTGACATAGCGCCGGGCCGATCGGAATAGCCATTTCCCGCGCCGTCCGGAATAATGACCGACTTTGTGATCACGGTCGTGGCATTGGGGTGCCAAGAACGAAACCTTGCGATATTCATGGTCGGCAAGGATCGCCCGAGGAAACAACCCGCGGTGCCGGTCGAGGCAGGGAAGGAACAGCTTCAATTGACCACGCTCGTCCTATCGCATCCCCAATGCCTCGATCACCTGACCCCCTATGGCCACCCCGAGCGCCCGGACCGCCTGCGGATGATCACGCACGTGCTGGAGCACGAGCGTTTCGCCGATCTTGCGCGGGACGAAGCGCCGCTGGCGAGTATCGAGGCGCTCGCCCGCGTCCATCCCCATGAATTCATCGAGCGGATCGAGAATGCCACGCCGCTGGTCGACTTTGTCCATGTCGACGGCGATACGACGCTGTCGCCCGGCTCCTACGACGCGGCGCTGCGCGCGGCCGGCGGCGGGGTCTTCGCGGTCGACGAAGTCATGGCCGGCAAAGCGTCGAACGCCTTCGTCGCGACGCGCCCGCCCGGCCATCATGCCGAGACCGCAACCGCGATGGGGTTCTGCCTGTTCAACAATGTCGCGGTCGCCGCCCGTCATGCCCGCGCCGTCCATGGTGTCGAGCGTGTCGCGATCGTCGATTTCGACGTCCATCACGGCAATGGCACCCAGGATATCTTCTGGTCCGACCCGAGCGTGATGTATCTGTCGACCCATGAAATGCCGCTTTATCCGGGCACCGGTGCGGCGCGCGAAACCGGCGCCTATGACCAGGTCGTCAACGCGCCGCTGTCGGCGGGCGACGGCAGCTATGAATTTCGCGAGGCGTTCGAACATGCGATCCTGCCGCGCATGCGCGGCTTCAGCCCGGACCTGGTGATCATTTCCGCCGGTTTCGACGCCCATCAGCGCGATCCCCTGGCCAATCTCAACCTGACCGAGGTCGATTTCGGCTGGGCGACCAAGGAGATCATGGCGGTCGCCGACAAGAGCGCCGGCGGCCGCGTGGTCTCGATGCTCGAAGGCGGCTACGACCTCGAGGGGCTTGGCCGGTCGGTGTCGGCCCATGTCATGGCGCTGATGCGCGGCTGACCGGCCGGCGCGCCGATATCGCCTGTGCACCGCGGTGCCGGATGCCGGGCATTCGGGCGGCGAATACGCTAAGAGGGGCTTGGCGCCGATTCCCCGGAAGGCGGCGCAGCCTGTGCATCGCGACCCGTGGCCGGAGGGCATTCCATGGCTGATAAACATGCCGACGTGGCGGCTCTCCCGTTCGAGAAGGCGTTGGCGGAGCTGGAGTCGATCGTCCAGAAGCTCGAGGGTGGCAATGTGCCGCTCGAGGATTCGATTGCCATCTACGAGCGTGGCGAGGCCTTGAAGAAGCGCTGCGAGACGCTGCTCCGCGACGCCGAGGCGCGTGTGCAGAAGATCACGCTGGCCGCCGACGGGACGCCGTCGGGCACGACGCCGCTCGATCCGCAATAGCGCGCCGGGCGGCGGGGTTCAGGCCGGAAACCGTCGGGCGAAGGGTTCGGGCGCGAGGCGGAGCGCGTTGGTGAGATAGCTCACCATCCGGTAGAAGCCGGCAAGCATCAGGATTTCCAGGATCGCTTCGTCCGAAAAGCGCCCGCCAAGCTGCCGCCAGGTGGCGTCGTCGATGTCGCACCCCCCATGCAACTGGTCGGCGATGGCGATCAGCAGCCGGTCCTCCTCGGCCCAGACCGGATCGTCGGCCTCCGACCTGGCAAGCGCATGGATCTCGGCTTCCGACAGGCCGGCGCGCGCCGCGAACAGCCCGACATGCACGCCCCACTCATATTCGGAGCCGCACAGCGCGGTGACCCGGTCGATGACGATTTCGCGCTGGCGCAGGCTCAGATGGCCGCGATCGAGCAGGCTCGCGCCCATGAACCGCTCGAACAGTCGCGGGTCGCGCGCGAGCGTGGTGAACAGGGTGAGCGGCGGCATGCCCTCGGGCATGATCCGCGCGAGGCGGGCCTGGATATCCGCCGGGTAGGGCGGTTGGGCCGGTGACATGCGCGACATCGGACAGCCTCCATGCTATGGATTCGATAGCAATAGAGCCTTTCCCTTGCTATGGAAAGTATAGCATGACATCACCCATCCCCGGTCGACCCGCGCGCGGGTCGCGCTCCGGCCGCCCGATCATGGTGCTGCTCGATCTCCTGGGCCGGCGCATGGCGCTCAGGGTGTTGTGGGAATTGTCGCTGGCTGGCGGTCCAATGACCTTCCGCGAACTGCAGGCCGCCGCCGAAACCAATCCGAACGTGCTGAACGTGCGCCTGAAGGAGCTCCGCGCGGCCGGCATTGTCGACCATGGTGCCGACGGTTACCGGCTCAGCGCCGAAGGCGCGGCGCTGCTGGCAGTGGTGCTGCCGCTGAACAAGTGGGCCGATGATTGGGCCGCGACGAGAGAATTTTCATCGGCCGGGCCAAGCGACGGTCGACCGGTCGGCAAACGATTGCCCTGAAGCGGCTGAGTACAATCGTTTCAAGGCGGCATTTTGCCGTGAATTGCGCGATTCTGCCCTTCGCTTGGGCAAGCTCAGGCTTTGCTCACAAGCCCTCTTCCCCGACCGGTGATGTCCTGTCTAAGGTAGCGCCCGGCCGGCCAGGGAAATCCTTCAAGTCAACAAACCTGACCGCGGGATACCTCGACAGAGGGGAGACATGATGAAACTGAAGCTTGCGCTTTTCGCCGGCGCACTGGCCTTGGCTTTGGGGGCCGCCAGTGCGAATGCCCAGACGCTCCGCTATGCGTTCCAGGGCAACCTGAACACGCTCGATCCCTATGGGATCAACGAAACCACGACGCTTGCCCTGCAGGGCAATGTCTATGAGGGCCTGACCAAGCGCGATCGCGACCTGAAGATCATTCCGGGGCTCGCCGAGCGCTGGGAGATCCTCGACAACGGCCTGACCTGGCGGTTCCATTTGCGCCGCGGGGTGAAGTTTCACAATGGCGAGGACTTCACCGCCGACGACGTGGTGTTCTCGGCCAATCGCGTTCGCGCCGACACCTCGGATCTGCGCTCGCGTATCGATGCCGGCATCCAGGTGGTCGCCGTCGACCCCTATACCGTCGACTTCAAGCTGAAGTCGCCGAACCCGATTCTGCACTACGAGTGGGACACCTGGTACATCATGTCGAAGAAGTGGGCCGAGGCGAACAACGCCGTGGCTCCCAGCGCGCCGGCCGCGACCACGCCGGGATATGCCGTGCTGAACGCCAATGGCACCGGCCCGTTCCGGATCACCCAGCACCAGATCGGCGTCCGCACCCTCTTCGTGAAGAATCCGGCCTGGTGGGGCAAGGTCGAGCATAATCTCCAGGAGGTCGTCTTCACGCCGATCACCTCGGCGCCGACCCGCGTCGCGGCGCTGCTCTCGGGCGAGGTCGACGTTATCGACCCCGTGCCGCTGCAGGACATTCCACGCATCAACGCGAGCCCCAACGCCCGCGTCATGGAGGGGCCCGAGCTGCGCACCATCTTCATGCAGCTCGATCAGCGGCGTGACGAACTGACCGGCTCGTCGGTGAAGGGCAAGAATCCCTTCAAGGACGTCCGCGTGCGCCGCGCCTTCTACCAGGCCATCGACATCGAGGCGATCCGCCGCCAGGTGATGCGTGGCTCGTCGGCGCCCACGGCACTGTTGATTTCGCCCCTGCTGTTCGAGCGGGCCGCCGATTTCCCGCGCCCGCCGGTCGATCTGGCCGGTGCCAACCGGCTGCTCGACGAGGCCGGCTATCCGCGTGGTGCCGACAACACCCGCTTCGAGGTGACCCTCGACTGCCCGAACGACCGCTACGTCAATGACGGCGCGATCTGCCAGGCGGTGGTGGCGATGCTCGCCCGCGTCGGCGTGAAGATCAATCTCCAGGCCGTGCCGCGCGCCCAGTTCTTCGCCAAGGTCCTGGCGTCGGGCGGCTTCAACACCTCGTTCTACCTGCTCGGCTGGACCCCCGGCTCGTTCGACTCGTGGAACGTGCTGCAGAACCTGGTGCGCTGCCGCGACGACACCGGCTCGGGCGGTGCGGGCGCCACCAATCTCGGTGGCTATTGCAATCCGCGCGTCGACGCCCTGACCGACCAGATCCTGGTCGAATCCGATGTCGCCAAGCGCACCGCGATGATCGCCGAGGCCTATCGGATCATCACGGATGAGGTCAGCCACATCCCGCTGCACCAGCAGACGCTGGCCTGGGGTGTCGCCAAGAATGTCGAACTCGTACAGCGCGCCGACAACCAGTTCCTGTTCCACTGGGTGACCAAGCGCTGATCCCGTCCGGCCGGACGTTCCCTCGCCCGGCCAGCCTGGACCTTCAGGGGAGCGGCATGAGCCGCTCCCCATGACTCTCGAGGGATATTATGCTCGCCTTCATCCTGCGCCGGCTCGCCCAGGCCGTCGTCGTCCTGCTCACCGTCGCGCTGATCGCCTTTTCGCTGTTCCGCTTCGTCGGCGATCCGGTGAACCAGATGGTCGGCCAGGACACGACCGTCGAGCAACGCGCCGAGATCCGCCGTCAGCTCGGCCTCGACGATCCCGTGCCCGTGCAATTTGTCCGCTTCGTCTGGAACGCCGCGAAGTTCGACTTCGGCACCAGCTACCAGAACAAGCAGAAGGTCTCCAAGCTGATCGGCGAACGGTTTCCCGCGACCATGGAACTGGCGCTGGTCTCGGCCCTGTTCGCCCTGTTCGCCGGCATACCCATGGGTGTCTATTCCGGCCTGAGACCGCATTCCTGGTTGTCGAAGCTGTTCCAGACCGTGTCGCTGATCGGCATTTCGCTGCCGACCTTCCTGATCGGCATCCTGCTCATCTTCATTTTCCCGGTGACGCTCGGCGTGCTGAAATCTTTCGGCCGCCAGGGCGTGGTCGATCTCGGCTGGTGGACCACGGGCTTCCTGACCGTTCAGGGCTGGAGCTCGCTGGTGCTGCCGGCGATCACGCTCGGCCTGTTTCAGATGACGCTGATCATGCGCCTGGTCCGCTCGGAAATGATGGAGGTGCTGCGCACCGACTATATCAAATTCGCCCGTGCCCGCGGCCTGACCAATCGTGCCGTCAATTTCGGCCATGCGCTGAAGAACACGCTGATCCCGGTCATCACCATTACCGGCCTGCAGATCGGCTCGATCATCGCCTTCGCCATCATCACCGAGACGGTGTTCCAGTGGCCGGGCATGGGGCTGATGTTCCTGCAGGCCGTGCAGAACGTCGATATCCCCATCATGTCGGCCTATCTTCTGCTGGTCGCCACCTTGTTCGTGCTGATCAACCTGATCGTCGATCTCCTTTATGTCGCCGTCGATCCGCGTATTCGGATCGCCGGGCGGGCGTCGTGAGGCTGGCCCATGTCCGTCATTCCTGAAGACGCCAAATCGCTCAACGGCGCGCCTCGCGCTCCCGCGCGGCGCTCGCTCATCGCGCGCTTCGTCGATTCCGACATCTTCTTTTCCTTCACCCGGTCCTGGGTGACCATGCTGGCCGCGGCGATCGCGCTCTTGCTGATCGTCACCGCGCTGCTCGCGCCCTGGATCGCACCGAACGATCCGTTCAATCCGGAAACCCTCAGCCTGCTCGACGGCTCCAAGCCGCCATTCTGGGCCGCCGACGGCGAATGGCGTTTCCCGCTCGGCACCGATCAGCAGGGCCGCTGCGTGTTCTCCTCGGTGCTGTTCGGTATGCGGGTGTCGATCATCATCGGCTTCCTGGGTGTGCTGCTGGCGGCCACCATCGGCATCGTGCTGGGGCTGATCGCCGGCTATTTCGGCGGCACCGCCGACAGCGTCATCATGCGCATCGCCGATGTGCAGCTGACCTTCCCGGCCATCCTGACCGCGCTGCTGATCGACGGCACCATGCATGCACTCGTCGGCGGCCGGCGTTCGGACGTGCTGATCTTCTGGGTGCTGGTCATTTCCATCGGCCTGTCGTTCTGGGTGCAATATGCCCGCACCGTGCGCGGCTCGACGCTGGTCGAGCGCAACAAGGAATATGTCCAGGCGGCCCGCCTGATCGGCCTGTCCAAGCCGACCATCCTGTTCCGTCACGTCCTGCCCAATGTCACCGGCCCGGTTCTGGTCATCGCCACCATCAACCTGGCGCTCGCCGTGATCACCGAGGCGACGCTGTCCTTCCTCGGCGTCGGCCTGCCGCCGACCACGCCCTCGCTCGGCACGCTGATCCAGATCGGCAACGAATTCCTGTTCTCGGGCGAATGGTGGGTGGTGATCTTCCCCGGCATCGCGCTGGCCGCCCTGGTGCTGTCGGTCAACCTGCTCGGCGACTGGCTGAGGGACGCGCTGAACCCGCGGCTGAGGTGAGGGGCGCCGTGCCTCGACTCCTCACACGATCTGCGTGATGAAATCGATGAAGGCACGCAGCTTGGCGGTCGGCAGACCCTGGGCGCGGTGAAAGACATAGGCAGGAAAGGTCTCGTCGGCCCAGTCCGGCAACAATTGCACCAGCCGTCCATCGGCCAGCTTGTCCCCGACCATGAAATCGAGCGGCTGGGCGATACCCTGGCCGCCGACGCAGGAGGCGATCAGGCTTTCGCTGTCATTGACCATCAGTCGGCCGCGCACCGCCACCGGAACAGTCTCCTCGCCCCGGCGCAATTCCCAGCCGAAGGGACGTCCGGTGGCCGGATCGCGGATCAACAGGCATTCATGGTCGATGAGCTCGCGCGGATGCCGGGGCGCGCCGCGGCGCTCGATATAGTCAGGCGCCGCGCAGGTCAGCACTTTCGCGCGCATCAAGAGCCGGCAGGTGAGGCCCGAGGGTTCCGGCTCGCCGAAGCGCACCGCGACGTCGAAGCCTTCGCCGACGAAGTCGCCGAGATGGTCGCGCACGAACAAGTCGACCGACAATTCGGGATAACGGGCGAGAAATTCCGGCAGCCGCGGCGTCAAAAGGTAATGGCCGAAGGGCGGGTCGACATTGATGCGCAGCCGTCCGCGCACCTCGGCGCCGGCCCCCGCGGCGATGGTGGCGGCGCTCTCGATGCCCTGCAGCAGCGGCGCCACTTCGTCATGGAAGCGCCGGCCCTCGTCGGTCAGCGAGACGGCGCGGGCGGTGCGGTGAAGCAGGCGCACGCCGATCCGCTGCTCAAGCCGGGCGATCGCCCTGCTGACGCCCGACTGGGTCAGGCCGAGCGTCTCCGCCGCGCGCACGAAGCTGCCCGCCTCGACCACGGCGGCCAATACGCCGATGCCGCTGAGCAGTCGCCCGTCGAAGCCCATGGATGAGTCCGAATCATTCTTTACCTGACATCTATGCGTTGGTGTCCTTCTCGGTCAAGACCTAGGGTCCCCGGCATCGGCGCGGCGGTCTCGCCCGACGATCCCGGGCAGGCGGCCGACGCGGCCCTGTCTCCAGCATTATTGAACGAGGCTTCGATGACCCGCCCATCCCCACGCTTCAACACCATGGTCGCGGCGAGTGTCGCCAGCCTGATGACCGCAGGTCCCGAACTGGCATTTGCTCAGAACGGGCCGGCAGTGTCGGCCCGCAGCGGATCTTCCACGGCACAGTCCGTGGTCGGCATGTGGGTGACCGCCAATGGCTTCATCCGGCTCGAGCTCTTGGCCAACGGCCGTTACGACGAGGCTCGCGGCCAGCGCCGTAGCGCCTATCGCGGTCGCTACGAGCTGCGCGGGCCGCAGCTGCATTTCGTCGATGATTCCGGCTTCACCGCGACCGGCATCATCACCGACGGCGTGCTCAGCGTGGGCGGCGACGACTTCCGCCGCGAATGACGTCGGTCGCGACGCCGCATCGCCGCAAGCCGCATTTCTTCCAGAAAATTGGACAGCCCTCATGCAGGACATGAACGGAAAAGTCGTCGCCGTGACCGGCGCCTCCAGCGGCATTGGCGAGGCCATCGCCCGGCGGCTTGCCGCGCGGGGCGCCCGCGTGGTGCTTGGTGCCCGCCGCACCGACCGTCTCGAAAGGCTTGCCGCCGACATCGGGGCCATCGGCGGCCACGCGACCTTCACCACGCTCGACGTGACCTCGCGCGACAATATGAAAGCGTTCATCGGTTTCGCCATCGCGCGCTTCGGGCGGCTGGATGTGCTGGTCAACAATGCCGGCTTGATGCCCTTGTCTTTGGTCAGCGACCTCAAAGTCGATGAATGGGACCGGATGATCGACGTCAATCTGAAGGGCGTGCTCTATGGCATTGCCGCGGCCCTGCCGGTGTTCACCACCCAGGGCTCCGGCCATATCGTCAATATCAGCTCGATCGCCGATCGGCGGGTCGTGTCCACCGCAGCGGTCTATTCCGGCACCAAATATGCGGTCCGGGCGATCTCCGAGGGCCTGCGCCAGGAGGTTGGTCCGGCGGTCCGGGTCACGCTGGTGGCGCCGGGCGCGACCGAATCCGAGCTCGCTTTGACGATCTCCGATCCGGAGCTCAGGCGCGCGGCGATCGAGGACTACCGCCGGGACCTTCTGCCGGCCGACGCCATCGCCCGGGCGGTCGCCTATGCCATCGCCGAGCCCGGCGATGTCGACGTCAACGAAATCGTGGTGCGCCCGACCGCCCAGGTCTACTGAACCGCCCAACGCACCGAACTTGGACCGGGAATGCAAGGAAGCACTCCCGGTCGGGCCGGAAATCCGCTATATCGCGCCTCTTGATCCAAGAGCATGTGATGAGTGAGACGACGCCGACCCCTGCCCAGGAGATGATCGACGACACTGTCCGGCCCGCCGGCCAGAAGACGGTTTTCGTCAAATCCTATGGCTGCCAGATGAATGTCTATGACAGCCAGCGCATGGCCGACGTCATGGGCGCCGAGGGCTATCGCGAGGTGGCGACGCCGGAAGCCGCCGACCTGATCCTGCTCAACMCCTGCCATATCCGCGAGAAGGCGGCGGAAAAGGTCTATTCCGAGCTCGGCCGCATGCGCGCGCTGAAGGAGGAGGCCAAGGCCCGGGGCCGCCAGGTGCTGATCGGCGTCGCCGGTTGCGTCGCCCAGGCCGAGGGCGAGGAAATCGTCAGGCGCGCCCGCACCGTCGACCTGGTGGTCGGCCCGCAGAGTTATCACCGCTTGGCCGATCTCGTCGCCCGTGCCGGCGTGACGCCGGGCGTGGTCGACACCGAATTCCCGGTCGAGGACAAGTTCCGCCATCTGCCCGATGCGGCCAGGGCCCAGACCCGCGCACGCGGCATCGCGGCCTTCGTCACCGTGCAGGAGGGCTGCGACAAGTTCTGCACCTTCTGCGTGGTGCCCTATACGCGCGGCGCCGAGGTGTCCCGGCCGGTGGCGCAGGTGATCGCCGAGGTCGAGAAATTGGCGCTGGCCGGCGTGCGCGAGGTCTCGCTGCTCGGGCAGAACGTCAATGCCTATCACGGCGAAGGTCCCGACGGTTCGGAATGGAGCTTGCCGCGGCTGCTGCGGCGCCTCGCCGAAGTCCCCGGCATCGCGCGGCTGCGCTACACCACCAGCCATCCCAGCGAAATGACCGACGACCTGATCGCGGCGCATCGCGATCTCCGGGAATTGATGCCCAACCTGCATCTGCCGGTGCAGTCCGGTTCGGATCGCATGCTGGCCGCGATGAACCGCAAGCATACGCGCGACGACTATTTCCGCATCATCGACAAGGTTCGCACCGCCCGGCCCGACGTCGCGCTGTCGTCGGATTTCATCATCGGCTTTCCCGGCGAGACCGATGCCGATTTCGGCGACACGATGGACCTGGTCCGGCAGGTCGGCTTCGCCGCGGCTTATTCGTTCAAATATTCGCCAAGGCCGGGCACGCCGGCCGCCGGCATCGAGGGCCATCTGCCCGACGCGGTGATGACCGAGCGGCTTCATGCCCTGCAGGCCCTGGTCACGGCGCAGCAGCGGGCCTTCCAGGACAGCCTCGTCGGGCAGGTCGTCGACGTTCTCTTCGAGAAGCCGGGGCGCAATCCCGGCCAGATGGTCGGGCGGTCGCCCTATCTGTCGCCGGTGCAGGTCATCGCACCGTCGTCTCTTGCCGGGACAATCGCAGCTGTCCGAATCATCGGCACACAGACAAACTCTCTCAATGGCGTTCTCGAACACGCTCTCCATATGAATGCAGTGCAGGCGGCGGAGTGAACCTTTCAAAGGAAGGATCGACGGTTTGAAAAATCCTGGTGCGGGTGGCTTCGGGCCGGACAGCGGCCAAAACATTCCCTGGCTCTCGACACATGATTCCCGAGACGAAGCTGAACTCACGCTCGCCTTCGACGACAACCGCCTCGCGAGCCGCCTGTTCGGCCAATATGACCAGAATCTCGCCTTCATCGAGAAGCGCCTGAGGATCCAGGCCACCGCCCGCGGCAATCACGTCACCCTGGCGGGTCCGCCGGAACTGTGCGAGCAGGCGAAGAGCGTGCTCGAGAACCTCTATGGCCGGCTCAAGACCGGTCATGACGTGACGCTCGGCGATGTCGACGGCGCGATCCGCATGACCACCTCGCAAGGCTCGTTGTTCGAGGCCGATGGCGAACCCAGGGTCGGTCACGAGGAAATCGTCACGCGCAAGCGCACCGTGCGGGCCCGCACGCCGGCGCAGGACGCCTATATCCGCGCGTTGAAGCGCAATGAACTGGTTTTCGGCATCGGCCCGGCCGGCACCGGCAAGACCTGGCTGGCGGTCGCCCAGGCGGTTGCGCTGCTCGACAAGGGGCTGGTCGACCGGCTGATCCTGACCAGGCCGGCGGTCGAGGCGGGCGAACGGCTGGGCTTCCTGCCCGGCGATATGAAGGAGAAGGTCGATCCCTATCTGAGGCCGATCTACGATGCGCTCTACGACCTGATGGACGCGCCCAGGGTCGAGCGCGGCATCCAGTCGACCATGATCGAGATCGCGCCGCTCGCCTTCATGCGCGGCCGCACCCTGACCAATGCCGTGGTGATCCTGGACGAAGCCCAGAACACCACCTCCATGCAGATGAAGATGTTCCTGACGCGCCTCGGCGAGAACTCGCGCATGATCATTACCGGCGATCCGACGCAGGTCGACTTGCCGCCGGGCATGAAATCCGGCTTGACCGAGGCGCTCGATCTGCTCGACGGCGTGCCGGGCATCGCCCAGGCCTATTTCTCGGAGGATGACGTGGTGCGCCACGAACTGGTCGGCCGGATCGTCAAGGCCTATGAGGCGGCGACCCGGTCCGGCGACCACAAGGCGCCGCATACGCCCAGGCGTATGCGCCAGGAATGAGTTACGACCCTCTCCAGGAGGTGCCGGTCCAGACCGACATCGCCATGCTTTCCGACCTGTGGGCCAGCCTGCCCGACGCCGAAGAGATCGTGCGCCGGGCGGTGGCGGCTGCTGCTGCCCATCCGGAGGTCAAGCCGCCCGCGGATGCCGAACTGTCGGTGGCGCTCGCCGACGACGCCGAGGTGCGGAAGCTCAACCGCGACTATCGCGGCAAGGACAAGCCGACCAATGTGCTGTCCTTCCCGGCGACCCACGGGCCGATGCTCGGCGATGTGATCATCGCTTATGAGACGCTGGTCAAGGAAGCCGCGGAGGAGGGGATTGCGGTCGGCGATCACCTGACCCACTTGACGGTGCACGGGCTGTTGCATCTTCTTGGCCATGATCACGAGACCGAAGCCGAAGCCGTGACGATGGAACGCCTCGAGACCGAAGTCCTTGCCAGCCTCGGCGTCAAGGMCCCCCACGCGACCGGGCGAACCATGCCCGATGGMCCCCATGCCTGMCCCCAGCGACAGTCGATMCCGAMCCMCCGCGGCGGAAGCCGCAAGCCCGCCTCTGCCGACCGCCGCCGCCGAGACCGACAGGTCGGCCGAGCGGCATGAACGCTGGATCGACCGGCTACGCCACCGGCTCGGCCTCAAGCAGAGCACCTCGATTCGGCAAAACCTCGAGGAAGTGCTCGAGGAGAACGCCCCCGCCTCGGCCGGCTTCACGCCGGAAGAGCGCTCGATGCTCAAGAACATCCTGGAGCTGCGCGAGAGCGGCGTCGGCGACCTGGCGCAGCCGCGCGCCGACATCATCGCGGTCCAGAAGGATATTTCGCTCGGCAGCCTGATGCAGGCCTTCGAGGATGCCGGTCATACCAGGCTCGTGGTGTTCGACGACACGCTCGACGATCCCGTCGGCATGGTTCACATCAAGGATCTGGTGACCCATCTGTTCAACGAGGCCAAGAAGGCCTCGCGCAAGCGCAGGTCCGGGAGCCGAGGCGAGGCCAAATCCGAGCCCAAACCGGACCAGAAGGCGGAAGCCAAGCACGGTGTCCTCGATCTCGGCGCGGTCGACCTCGCGGCGGCGCTGTCGTCGAGCCGGCTGATCCGGCCGATCCTGTTCGTGCCGCCGTCCATGCCGGCGATCGACCTGCTGGCGCGCATGCAGGCGACACGCATCCAGTTGGCCCTGGTGGTCGATGAATATGGCGGTACCGACGGGCTGATCGCCATGGAGGACATCGTCGAGAGCATTGTCGGCGACATCGAGGACGAGCACGACGTCGACGACGGCAAGACCATCGCCGTCATCGCCGACGGCAGCTATATCGCCGATGCGCGGGCGACGCTCGAAGAGGTGCGCGACAGCCTCGGTCCGGATTTCGATCCGGGCGAGGAGGTCAGCGACGAGGTCGATACGCTGGGCGGCTACCTGACCGTGCTGGCCGGCCATGTGCCGGTGCGCGGCGAAGTCGTGGCCGGGCGCGGTGACTTCGAGTTCGAGGTGGTCGATGCCGACCCCCGCCGGGTCAAGCGCGTCAAGATTACCCGGGGCCGGGGCCTGATCGCCAAACCGGCCCGAAACGCCCGGCGCAAGGACGAAGAAGAAGAGGTCGCGCCGCTGGTCGACGGACCGGCGCCGAAGCAGGTCGACGACAGGCTGCCGGTGCCGGTGACGCAACCGGCGATCMCCCCGCCGCCTTCGGGCGAGCCGCTCTCGGGCACCGGGACGGCGTCCTGACCGGAGGTGTCCGGATAAGCGCGGTGCTTGACCGCCGCGCCCGGCTGGCCGACACGGATGACATGCTCTCGCGCCCTGCCGAATCGTCCCCGTCATCGCCTGGCAGCTCGCCGGGATGATTCCACGCCTCGCTCGCTCGATCATCCTGGCCTGGGGCTGGCGGCGCGCGGCGCTCGCCTTCGGTGCCGGCGCGCTCGGCGCGCTGGCCATGCCGCCCTTCGGGATTTTCCCGGTCCTTGCGATCAGCTTCCCGGTTCTCGTCTGGCTGCTCGACGGTGCCTCGGCCGCCGGCGGCCGCTGGCGCACGCTGCTCGCCGCCGCCCGCACCGGCTGGTGGTTCGGTTTTGGTTACCATCTTGCCGGTTTGTGGTGGATCGGCTCGGCCTTCCTGGTCGAGGCCGACCGCTTCGCCTGGCTCATGCCGGCGGCCGTCATGGCGCTGCCGGCCGGACTTGCATTGTTCACGGCACTGGGAACGGCTTTCGCTCGGCTGGTCTGGCGCCCGGGGGCCGGGCGCATCCTGGCGCTGGCGCTCGGTCTCTCGGCTGCCGAATATCTGCGTGGCACGGTGCTGACGGGTTTTCCATGGAACCCTTACGGCTCGGCGCTGACCCAATATCTATGGCTTGCCCAGGCGGCAGCCCTTGTCGGGGTCCACGGACTGACCCTGGTCGGCCTTCTGGTCTTTTCGAGCTTCTGCGTGCTCGGCGACGACCCGCAGGCAGGCCCGCGCCGCATCGCGGTGCCCGCCGGCGCCGTCCTGGCGCTCATGTGTTTGGCGCTTTATGGCGGCTGGCGCGTCTCGACGACGCCGGTCGGCATCGTCGACGGCGTCAAGCTGCGCATCGTCCAGCCCGATATTCCGCAGGATGACCGTTTCCGCGCCGAATCGCGTGACTGGATCCTGGCCCGCTACGCCGAACTTTCGGACAAGGCGTCCTCGCCCGAGCGCATGGGAATCAAGGACGTCACCCATTTGATCTGGCCGGAATCGGCCTTTCCATTCTTCCTGATGTACGATCGCGAGGCCCTGACCCGCATTGCCAATCTGATTCCCGAGGGCACGACCCTGATCACCGGCGCCGCGCGTGCCGATACGCCATTGCCCGGCCGGCGCCTGCCGCGCGTGTTCAACTCGGCTTATGTCATCGACCATCAAGGTGCGATCACCAATACCTATGACAAGGTTCACTTGGTCCCGTTCGGCGAATACCTGCCGTTTCACGACCAACTGGAAGCCATGGGGCTGGAGGCGATCACACGCGTGCAGGGCGGGTTCTCATCCGGCGATCGCCGCCGCACCATCGACCTGCCCGGCGCGCCGCCGGTCGGTATCCTCATTTGCTACGAGATCATCTTCCCCGGCGAGGTGACGGCGCCCGATCGGCGGCCCGGCTGGCTGCTGAATGTCACCAATGATGCCTGGTTCGGCTTCACGCCCGGGCCCTATCAGCACATGCACCAGACCGTGGTCCGCGCCATCGAGGAAGGGCTTCCGGTGGTGCGCGCCGCCAATAACGGCATATCGGCCGTCATCGATCCGCTCGGCCGGGTTATCCGGTCGTTGCCGCTGGGCGCGCGCGACGCGCTGGACGCGGAATTGCCGACCGCCTTGCCGCGAACCGTGTTTGCGCGGGCGGGTCACGTGCCGCTGGGTGTCGCCTGGGTCGGGTTGTTGCTGGTTGTACTACGTCGACGTGGGAAAAATCGGCGAATTTGATCGTTTACTACCTCTGAAGAATGTTTTGAGTGCCTTGTACGGTGATGCATTATTGGCCATAACGCGATTGTGGATAGCGGAGGTTGTGATTGGTCACCACCGGGGCAAGTGGTACCATCATCCCTCTCGCGTCTAATCCGCGCGCATGCAATCCACGCCGGGGATCGGCGGCGTGTCCAGCAGTGGGTGGTGGGGGTACGGAGTAAATCGTATGATCAAGAAGGCACCGAACCCGATCGACAAACATGTCGGGAGCCGCGTTCGCATGCGTCGCATGATGCTGGGAATGAGTCAGGAAAAGCTCGGTGAGCGTCTCAGTCTGACATTCCAGCAAGTCCAGAAATACGAGAAGGGGACGAATCGCATCGGCGCGAGCCGGCTGCAGCAGATCTCGGCGATTCTGTCGGTCCCGGTATCGTTCTTCTTCGAGGGAGCACCTTCCGGTGAACCGGGTCCCGACGGTGGCTTCCAGGAGACCACCGGCGGCGCGTCCTATGTCGCCGACTTCCTGTCGACCAGTGAAGGCCTGGCGCTCAACCGCGCGTTCATCCGGATCAAGGACGCCAAGGTTCGCCGCAAGGTCGTGGATCTCGTCAACGCCATCGCAGGCGAAGACCCGGTCACCCCCTGAGGCCGGGAACGCCACCCGAATCGTGAGGTCGCATTGTTCGTCGGAGGTCGCTTCTCGCGCCTCCCGTTCTTTTTTGCGAACGAATCGGCCTTTTTGACGTTTTCGGGCTTGACCGTCGGACAAGCTATTGCCAGAACCTCGCCCGCTCGGGATTTGTTGCCATGTGCATCGTCCTGGGCGGCGGCGCCTCGTTGAGGGTGCGGTCAAGGATCCCGGTTCACGGCGCCACCGACGCGACGGCGCCTCGTTTCGCTTAAACCGCGGAACATTGCCTCTGGAGGACGTTTCGTGTCCCGCAGTTCCTATCTCTTCACGTCGGAGTCCGTGTCCGAAGGTCATCCGGACAAGGTTTGCGACCGCATCTCCGACGAGATCGTCGATCTGTTCTTCAAGGAGGCCGCCAAGGCCGGCCTGCCGGCCTCCCAGGTCCGCGTCGCCGCTGAAACGCTCGCCACCACCAATCGCGTCGTCATCGCCGGTGAGGTGCGCACCAACCTGACCGAGAAGCAGATCAAGTCGAAGGTCAAATCGGCGGCTCGCAAGGCGATCAAGAATATCGGCTACGAGCAGGACGGCTTCCACTGGAAGAAGGCCAAGATCGACGTTCTCCTGCATCCGCAGTCGGCCGACATCGCCCAGGGCGTTGACGAGACCGGCAACAAGGATGTGGGCGCCGGCGACCAGGGCATCATGTTCGGCTATGCCAGCCGCGAGACCCCGGAACTGCTGCCCGCTCCGATCTATTACGCCCACAAGATTCTCGAAGACCTGACCATCGCCCGCAAGAAGGGCGAGGGCCCGGCCGCCAAGCTCGGTCCGGACGCCAAGAGCCAGGTCACCGTGCAATACGAGGACGGCAAGCCGGTCGGCGTCACGCAGATCGTCCTGTCGACCCAGCATCTCGACGAGACGCTGACCTCGGCCGACGTGCGCAAGATCGTCGAGCCCTATATCCGTGCGACCCTGCCGGAAGGCTGGATCTCCAAGGACACCGTCTGGCACGTCAACCCGACCGGCAAGTTCGTCATCGGCGGCCCAGACGGTGACGCCGGCCTGACCGGCCGCAAGATCATCGTCGACACCTATGGCGGCGCGGCGCCCCATGGCGGCGGTGCCTTCTCCGGCAAGGATCCGACCAAGGTCGATCGCTCGGCTGCCTATGCGGCGCGCTACCTCGCCAAGAACGTGGTGGCGGCGAAGATCGCCGACCGTTGCACCATCCAGCTGTCCTATGCCATCGGCGTCGCCAAGCCGCTGTCGATCTATGTCGACCTGCACGGCACCGGCCGCAATGGCGTCGACGAGGAGCGGCTCGAGAAGGTGCTGGGCGAGGTCCTCGACCTGTCGCCGCGCGGCATCCGCGAGCATCTCGGCCTCAACAAGGCGATCTATGCCAAGACCTCGGCTTATGGCCATTTCGGTCGCAAGCCCGGCCGCGATGGTTCCTTCTCCTGGGAGAAGACCGATCTGGTCGCCAAGCTGAAAGAAGCGCTCGCCTGATCGGCGACGCCTCCAATTGCTCTGCGAAGGGGGCCCTCGGCCCCCTTCGTCATATCCAGGGTCCGGATCATCGGACCGCCCGGACCACCGATGATGAGCGACGAAATTAGACTGGCGGGGCAGGGSTCGTTCTTCGGGCGGCGCAAGGGCAAGGGCCTGCGCGCGCATCAGACCGACCTGATCGAGACGCTGCTGCCGCGCCTGATCGTCGACCTGAGCGCGCCGGCCGCGCCCCAAACCCTGTTCGCCGGGGCCATCGACGGCGTCGTGCTGGAGATCGGTTTCGGCGGCGGCGAACATCTGGTGCGCGAGGCCCTGGCCTTTCCGCGCCTGGGCTTCATCGGCGTCGAGCCCTTCGTCAACGGCATGGCCAAGATGCTCGCCGAGATCGAGCGCAAGGAGATCGGCAATGTCCGGCTCCATACCGGCGACGGCGCGGATGTCCTGGCCTGGTTGCCGGAGGCCTGCCTCGATCTGGTCTATCTACTTTATCCCGACCCTTGGCCGAAGACCCGCCATCACAAGCGCCGCTTCGTCTCCGACAAGACGGTCGCGGCGATCGCTCGCCTGTTGAAGCCCGGCGGTGAATTCCGCTTCGCCACCGATATCGATCACTATGCGGCGTGGACGCTGGAACGCCTGATACGCTCGCCCTCGTTCGTCTTCGCGGCCGAAAAGGCCAGCGACTGGACGACGCCCTGGACTGGTTGGGAATCGACCCGCTACGAGGCCAAGGCGCTGCGCGAGGGGCGCAAGCCGTGCTATCTGACGTTCCGGCGCGTGTGAGCCGCCGCCGGAATCCTGCGTGACATCCATCCTCGTCCTGGTCTGCCTCATCCTTGCCGGCCTGTCGCTCCTGGCGGGACCGGTGGCGCTGTCGCCGGTGGACGTCATCTCCGGCCTGTTCGGCGGCGACACGACGGCCGCGATCATCGTCACCGAAATCCGTCTGCCGCGCACCCTGCTGGCACTGATGATCGGCACGACCCTGGGTTTGGCCGGCGCGGCGCTGCAAGGGCTGGTGCGCAACCCATTGGCTGAGCCGACCTTGTTCGGCGCGCCCTCGGCGGCGGCTTTCGCATCGGCCGCCATGCTCGGGCTCGGCGGCGCGTCGGCCTTGTCCTATTGGCTGCCGGTCGCCGGCATGACCGGCGCCTTCGTTTCGGTGGCGGCCCTGCTGCTGGTCGCCGGACCGCATGCCAGCCTGACCATTCTGCTGCTGGCCGGCATAGCGCTCGCCAGCCTGTTCGGCGCCGGCACCGCGCTCGTGCTCAACCTCGCGCCCAATCCCTTCGCGGCGCTGGAAATCGCCTTCTGGCTGCTCGGCTCGCTCGAGGATCGCTCCTTCGTCCACATCGCCTTGGCCGGTCCGTTCCTCGCGGCCGGCGCGCTCCTGCTGATCTCCCAGGCCAAGGCGTACCGGGCGCTGACCCTGGGCGAGGAGGTGGCGGCGAGCCTCGGCGTTCATCTCGGTCGCGCCCGTATCGTCGTGGCCCTCGGGCTCGCCTTGGGCGTCGGCGCCGCGGTGTCGGTGACCGGCGCCATCGGCTTCGTCGGGCTGGTCGCGCCGCATCTGGTCAGGCGGGCGGTTCATGCTGATCCGGCACGCATCCTGCTGCCGGCGGCGCTGGCCGGCGCGGCGCTGCTGACCGCCGCCGACATTCTGGCGCGGCTCATTCCGGCGACCACCGAGATCAAGACCGGCGTCATCACCGCATTGATCGGCGTGCCCTTCCTGCTCTGGCGGATCTTCGGCGAGCGGCGCCTGGAGGCGGGGGCATGACGGGTCTCGTGCTGGACAAGGTCGGCATCAGGCTCGGCCACAAGCCGGTTGTCGAAGCGGTGTCGCTCGATGTCGCCCGGGCGACCTTCCTGGCTGTGATCGGCCCGAACGGTGTCGGCAAGACCAGTCTCATCAAGGCGGTGGCGGGCTTGCTGCGCCCGGCGGGCACGATCAGCCTCGGCGGTGTCGACCTGGCGCGCCTGCCGGCTCCGGCCCGCGCCCGTCGCCTTGCCTACCTGCCGCAGCGTGCCGATGTCGCCTGGGCCCTGCCGGTTCGCGATGCCGTGGCGCTCGGCCGCCTGCCGCATGGCGATCCGTTCGGCCGGCCGACGGCGGCGGACGTCCGGGCGGTTGCGCGCGCGCTCGAGCAGCTCGACCTCGCCGATTTCGCCGACCGGCCGGTCACCGAGCTCTCCGGCGGCGAGCGGGCGCGCGTCATGCTGGCGCGCGTGCTGGCGACCGAGGCTGAGGTCGTCCTGGCCGACGAACCGACGGCGGCGCTCGATCCGGCGCAACAACTCGGCGTCCTCGCGCTTCTGCAGAAGCTCGCCGCCGCCGGCGGCATCGTCGTGGCGGTGCTGCACGACCTGGCGCTGGCCGCCCGCTTCGCCGACCGCATCGCCGTCATGGATGCCGGCCGGCTGGTGGCCGAGGGCTTGCCCGAGGCCGTGCTGACCGAACGGCTGCTGGCCGATGTGTTCCGCCTCGATTGCACCTTCATCGAGATCGACGGGCGGCGCGTACCGGTGCCGGTGGCGCGGGCCTAGCGCCCGCTTCGCCGCGCGCAGGTGGCATTCGCGTCGCGGGGATTGGCTTTCCGTGGCCGGCGGACCAGACTTCGGCCGATATTTTCCGGAGCTGTCTTATGCCGAGCCTCGATGCCCTCGCCGCGCTGACCCCCGAGATGACCGAATGGCGTCGCGATTTCCATGCCCATCCCGAAATCGGCTTCCAGGAGGTGCGCACCAGCAGCATCGTCGCCGAAAAGCTCGAGGCCTGGGGCCTGGAGGTGCATCGCGGCATCGGCAGGACCGGTGTGGTCGGCGTGCTGCGTGGCCGCCCGGGCAACCGCAGCCTCGGCCTGCGCGCCGACATGGACGCGCTGCCGATGCCGGAGCTGAACGACTTCGATCATCGCAGCACCCATGACGGCGTCATGCATGCCTGCGGTCATGACGGCCATACCACGATGCTGCTGGGCGCTGCCAAATATCTCGCCGAAACGCGCAATTTTTCCGGCACGGTCAATTTCATCTTCCAGCCGGCGGAGGAGGGGCTGACCGGCGCGGCCGAGATGGTCAAGGACGGGTTGTTCCGGCGCTTCCCCTGCGATGCCGTCTACGGCATTCACAACCTGCCCGACCTGCCGCTCGGCACGGTGGCGGTGCGCGAGGGCACCGTGCTGGCGGCGGTCGACTATTTCAGCATCATCCTGAAGGGCAAGAGCAGCCATGGCGCGCAGCCGCATGCCGGCCTCGATCCGCTGCCGGGCGCCATGCAGCTCTATGGCGCCCTGCAATCGCTGATCAGCCGCCGCGTCGACCCGCATGACACGGCGGTGCTCAGCGTCGCGCAGATCCATGCCGGCACCTCCGACATCGTCATCCCCGAGACGGTCGAGCTGCGCGGTACCATCCGCACGCTCAAGCCGGCCACGCGCAAGCGCATGGACGACCTGTTCCACCAGGTGCTGGAGGGCACGGCCGCCGCCCACGGCCTCGGCGTGACGCTCGACTACAAGCGCTCTTATCCGCCCACCATCAACACGTCGGAAGAGGCGGCGGCCGCCGCCGCGGCGGCCGTCGACGTCGTCGGCCCCGAGCTGATCCGCGGCGACTTTCCTTCGCTCACGGCCGGCGAGGACTTTTCCTACATGCTGCAGGAGGCGCCGGGCGCCTTCCTGCTGTTCGGCCAGGCCGATGGCGAGCGCGGCCGGGTGCCGGTGCACAATGGCCGCTACGACTTCAACGACGACCTCCTGCCGATCGGCGCGAGTTTCTTCGCGCGTCTAGTCGAACGCGAACTGGCCGGTGCCTGACGGAAGGCGGCGGCCTGACGACAGTGTCAGGCCCGCGCGTGGCCCGCCCGATTCAGGCGAGCATGTCGCGCACCAGCGGCATCACCTTGCTGCCGTAGAGCTCGACGCTGCGCATGAGCTTCTCATGTGACAGCGGCCCGGCGCTGTATTTGAGGCTGAAGCGCTGGATGCCGAGCGCCTTGGCGGTCGCCGCGATCTTGGCGGCCACCGTCTCCGGCGAACCGACGTAAAGCGAGCCCTGGCTGGCCTCCTGGTCGAACTCCGCGCGTCCCATCGGCGGCCAGCCGCGCTCGGCGCCGATGCGGTCGCGCATGCGCTTGTAGTCGGGCCAGAGCTCCGCGCGCGCCTGCTCGTCGGTGTCGGCGACATAGCCGGGCGAATGAACGCCGACCGGCAGCACCGCCTTGTCGAGCTGGCCGAGAGCGCGGTGGTAGAGCTCGACATAGGGTTTGAAGCGCTTGGGATCGCCGCCGATGATGGCCAGCATCAGCGGCATGCCGTAGCGGGCCGCCCGGATCACCGATTCAGGGCTGCCGCCGACGCCGATCCACGTTTTCAGATGTCCGCTCTCCACTGGGGGGAAGACGCTCTGGTTGGCCAGCGGTGGCCGGATGGTACCGCTCCAGGTGACCGGCTCCTGCTCGATCAAGGCGGCGAAAAGGTCGAGTTTTTCCTCGAACAGCGTCTCGTACTGGTTGAGCGGGTAGCCGAACAAGGGGAACGATTCGGTGAACGAGCCGCGCCCGAGAATGACCTCGGCTCGCCCGCTCGCCGCGGCGTCCAGGGTCGCGAAGCGCTGGAAC
>BFBZ01000773.1_pt1 | contig 25942 bp, 22 predicted proteins | sample 1888401 | NCBI WGS metagenome assembly BFBZ01 (sample SAMD00112614, study PRJDB3348) | symbiont metagenome | host: Chara braunii
TTATCGCTACATCTTCGAATATGCCCGTCGCGGCACGTTGCTCGATATGACGCCCTATCTCGGCAAGAGCCTGGCGATCGAGGATTTCGGTCCTGCCAATATCGATTCCGGCAAGGTCGACAACAAGATTTATGGCGTCAGTCTCGGCGTCAATTCCTTCATGGTTGTCGTCAACACGGCAGCATGGACTGAAGCCGGTGTCGAGCCGCCGCATGACGCCATGAACTGGGAACAGCTCGGCGATGCCTGCGCCAAGGTGACTTCAGCCAAGAAGCGCCGCGGTTTTTACGGCACGGCCGATGCAAGCGGCGGCGAGCCGGCTCTCGAATGCTGGCTGCGCCAGCGCGGCAAGGCACTTTATACGGCTGACGGCAAACTGGCCTTCGAAGCCAAGGACGCCGCCGAATGGTTCGATTTCTGGGGCCACATGCGCAAGATCGGTGCTTGCGTGCCGGCCGATGTCCAGGCGCTCGACCAACAGACCCTCGAAACCGACATGCTGGTGACCAAAAAGGCGGCCGTCAGCTACGCCCATTCCAACCAATTTGTCGCCATTCAGGCCCTCGTCAAAGATAAGCTCGACATCGTCTCCTTTCCGGTTTCCGGCGCGGACAGCAAACCCGGGCAATATTTGAAGCCGTCGATGCTGATGTCGATTTCAGCGGCCTCGGCAAACAAGGATGCCGCCGTCGCCTTCGTCAATTATCTGGTGGAGGATCCGGAAGGTGCCAAGACCCTCGGCGTCGAGCGCGGCGTTCCTCCTTCGTCGAAGATCCGCGACCTTCTAACGCCTGATCTGGACCCCGTCAGCAAACAAGTCGTCGACTATATCGGCCGACTGACGCCGCATGTCGGGGCACTGCCGCCGTCTCCGCCGAACGGCGCCGGCGAGAATGCATTCCTGTTGAAAAAGATCGCCGAGGAAGTGGCTTTCGGCAAGACGAGCTCCCAGGACGCAGGGACGAAGTTTGCCGAACAGGCAGCAGCAAACATTACGCGAGGCTGACACCGTGGGTACAAACAGCAACAGCGTTGCCGGCGGCTTGGCCGTCAGCGCGTCCGCGCCGGTGCGCGTGGAAACCATCTACAAGGCGCCGAGCGCCTTTTCTCGCAACGCGCCGGGCTATCTCTTTCTCCTGCCGTGGTTCATCGGCTTTTTCGGGCTGACCCTCGGACCGGCGATCGCGTCGCTCTACCTCTCCTTCACCGACTACAATCTGTTGCAGTCGCCGAACCTGGTAGGGTTGGACAATTATGTGCGCATCGCCACGGCGGACGACAAATTCCTGTCGTCATTGAAGGTGACGCTGTTCTACGTCGTCTGCTCCGTGCCGCTGAAGCTTGCCTTTGCACTCGCGGTGGCACTGCTGCTCAACCGCGGCATCAAGGGCCTGCCGGTCTATCGCGCCATCTTCTACCTGCCGTCGCTGCTTGGCTCCAGCGTCGCCATCGCCGTGCTCTGGCGGCAGATCTTCGATGCCGACGGCATCGTGAATACGCTGCTCTGGTATCTCTTCGGCATCAACGGACCGAGCTGGATCTCCAATCCGGACTATTCGCTCTATACGCTCGTCATCCTCGCCATCTGGCAATTCGGTTCACCGATGATCATCTTCCTGGCCGGCCTCAGGCAGGTTCCGACCGATCTCTACGAGGCGGCCAGTCTCGACGGCGCATCCAAGACGCGGATCTTCTTCAAGATCACCCTGCCGCTTCTGACGCCCGTGATCTTCTTCAATGCGGTGGTCCAGACCATCGACGCTTTCAAGGCTTTCACACCGGCCTATGTGATTTCGTCCGGCACCGGCGGCCCGATCGATTCGACGCTGTTCTATACGCTCTATCTCTATCAGGAAGCCTTCGGCTATTTCCGCATGGGCTATGCCGCCGCACTCGCCTGGGTTCTCGTGATCATCATTGCGATCTTCACCGCCTTCTCTTTCCTCTCCGCTCGTTATTGGGTTCACTACGATGACTGACGCGAAGCTCACCCATTTTGCCGAGGATATGAACCCGCCGCGCGAGCGCCCCTGGTTCGTCTCCGTCCTCGTCCACACCGCTCTCATCGCCGCATCCATCGTGATGCTCTATCCGCTACTGTGGATGCTCTCCGGTTCGATCAAGGACCAGAACGAGATCTTCGGCACAGCATCGCTGATCCCGTCTCATTTCGACTTCAGCGCCTATGCCCGCGGTTGGTTCGGCGGTCAGGTCACCTTCGGCACCTTCGTCTGGAATTCGGCCGTCATTGCCGTGCTGTCGGTCCTGGGCAATGTCATTTCCTGTTCGCTGGCGGCCTATGCCTTCTCGCGGCTGAACTTCTGGGGCAAGAATTTCTGGTTCGCGCTGATGTTGGGCACGCTGATGCTGCCCTATCACGTCACGCTGATCCCGCAATATATCCTCTTCCTGAAGCTCGGCTGGGTGAAGACCATGCTGCCGCTGGTCGTGCCGAAATTCCTTGCGGTCGACGCCTTCTTCATCTTCCTGATGGTGCAGTTCTTCCGCGGCATCCCGCGCGAACTGGACGAAGCCGCCATGATGGACGGCTGCAGCCCCTGGCGCATCTACTGGCGCATCATGCTGCCACTGTCGTTGCCGGTGCTGGCGACGGCCGCGATCTTCTCCTTCATCTGGACATGGGACGATTTCTTCGGGCCGCTGATCTACCTCTCCGACATCAACACCTACACCGTGCAGCTCGGCCTGCGCTCCTTCGTGGACTCCACGGGAAGTTCCGACTGGAGCAGCCTATTCGCCATGTCGAGCCTGTCGCTGATCCCGGTCTTCCTGATCTTCCTGTTCTTCCAGAGACTGCTGATCGACGGCATCGCCACGGCAGGTCTCAAACGCTGATACGAACCGCGCGGTCCCGAACACCCAAGGCTTGGGGCCGCATATTGAGAAACCCATTGAAAGGAATGTCGCATGAGCGCGCTGCGCTTTGCCGCCATCGGCCTCAATCACGACCACATCTACGGCCAGGTCAACGTCATGCTGCGCGCCGGCGCAGAGCTGGTCGCTTTCCATGCTATCGAAGATGACCTTGCGGCCGTCTTCGCCGAACGCTTCCCGCAGGCGAAACGCGTTGCCGACAAAAGGGAAATCCTCGAGGACAGCTCCATCGGGCTGATCGTCAGCGCCGCCATTTCAAACGAACGCGCTGGCCTTGCCATTGAAGCCATGCACCATGGCAAGGACGTGATGCTCGACAAGCCGGGCATGGTGACGCTGGATCAACTCGCAGACGTGCGAAAAGTGCAGGCCGAGACCAAGCGCATCGTCTCCATTCTCTATTCCGAACATTTCGAGACGGCATCGACCGTCAAGGCCGGCGAGCTGGTCAAAGCCGGTGCCATCGGCAAGGTCATCCACACGACGGGCCTCGGCCCCCACCGGCTGCGCAAGCCGACCCGGCCGGACTGGTTCTTCGACCGCAAGCGCTACGGCGGCATCATCACCGACATCGCCTCGCATCAATGCGAACAGTTCCTGTTCTTCGCGGATTCGCTGGAGGCCGAAGTGCTGTCGGCGACGGTGTCCAACCGCGCCAACCCGGAAACACCCGGCCTGCAGGATTATGGCGATTTCCACCTGCGAACGCCTGACGTGACGGGTTATGTCCGTGTTGATTGGTTCACGCCGGATGGTCTTCCCACCTGGGGCGACGGTCGCCTCTTCATCGTCGGCACGGAAGGCACGATCGAGCTGCGCAAATATATCGATGTCGCCGGCCGCCCCGGCACCGATCACCTCTTCCTTACCGACCGCAAGGGCATGCAGCATATCGATTGCGCCGGCCTCGACCTGCCCTACGGTCGCCAGCTTGCCGCCGACATAAGAGACCGCACCGAAACGGCGATGGGCCAGGACCATTGCTTCAAGGCCATGGAGCTGGCGCTGAAGGCGCAGGCGCTGGCCGAAGCAACGTCGCTCAAGAACATTCAGAGGTAATCCGCATATGTCCGACATCAAGAAAGTCGCGATCATCGGTCTCGGCATCGGCCGCTCCCACATCACGGAAGGCTATCTGCCGCATGCCGATCGTTTCGAAGTTGCCGTTCTCTGCGATCTCAACGAAGAACGCCTGAATGCGGTCGGCGACGAATTCGGCATCGCAAAGCGCGTCAAGGACTTTTCCGAAGTCCTCAATATGCCCGATATCGACATCATCGACATCTGCACGCCGCCCGGCTCGCATTTCGAGCTCATCATGCAAGCGCTTGCAGCCGGCAAGCACGTTGTCTGCGAGAAGCCGCTTGTGGGATCGCTCGCCGATGTCGACGCCGTCATCACGGCCGAGAAGACGTCCAAGGGCCGGCTGATGCCGATCTTCCAGTATCGCTACGGCGACGGCATCCAGAAGGCCAAACGCATCATCGACGCCGGCATCGCCGGAAAGGCCTATGTCGCGACCTCCGAGACGCATTGGGTGCGCGGCGCCGACTATTACGCCGTTCCCTGGCGCGGCAAGTGGAATACCGAGCTCGGTGGAGTGCTGATGACGCATTCCATCCACCTGCACGACATGCTGACCTATCTGATGGGGCCGATCGCCGGCCTGTTCGGCCGCGTCGCCACCCGGGTCAACGATATCGAGGTGGAAGATTGCGCCAGCGCCAGCCTGTTGATGGAAAACGGCGCGCTCGCCACCATCAGCGCCACGCTGGGCTCGCACGACCAGATCAGCCGCCTGCGCCTCGTATTCGAGAACGTCTTGCTCGAGAGCAACCACGAGCCCTACAGCCCTGGCCAGGATCCCTGGAAGATCATCCCCGCCAATGACGAAATCGGCGCAAAGATCGATGCGCTGCTCTCCGACTGGACGCCGATCCCGATCCGCTTCAACACGCAGATGCGGCTGTTCCATGAAGCGCTGGTCTCCGGCGGGCCGCTGCCAGTGACGACAGCCGACGCCCGGCAGGCGCTGGAACTGGTGACAGCATTCTATGAATCATCGGAAACGCGCACCGAAGTCCGCTTCCCTGTCGGGCCGGAAAGCGCAAAGTATAAAAGCTGGAGGCCGGAATGAACATTGCCCCGGTAGCCATCAGGACGAACAAGGAGCAAGCACCCATGGCGACAAGCGTCTCGCTGCAGAAGGTTATCAAGCGCTACGGCGAACTCCAGGTCGTCCACGGCATCGATCTTGAGATCGAGCCGGGGGAATTTACAGTGTTCGTCGGCCCGTCCGGCTGCGGCAAGTCCACGCTTCTGCGCATGATCGCCGGCTTGGAACCGATTTCGGGCGGCGGCCTTTATCTCGACGGCAGTCGCATGAATGATGTGCCCGCCTCCAAGCGCGGCATCGCCATGGTCTTCCAGTCCTATGCGCTCTACCCGCATATGTCGGTCTACAAGAACCTCGCCTTCGGCCTCGAAACAGCCGGCATGAAGAAGCATGAGATCCAGCCGCGCGTCGAAAAGGCGGCTGAGGTCCTGCAGATCACCCAGCTGCTGCAGCGCAAACCGAAGCAGCTCTCCGGCGGTCAGCGCCAGCGCGTCGCCATCGGCCGCGCCATCGTGCGCGAACCGAATATCTTTCTCTTCGACGAGCCGTTGTCGAACCTTGATGCCGAACTGCGCGTACAGATGCGCGTCGAGATCGCCCGCCTGCACCAGCGGCTTGGCAACACCATGATCTACGTCACCCACGACCAGACGGAAGCCATGACCATGGCCGACAAGATCGTCGTGCTCAACGGCGGCAAGATCGAGCAGGTCGGCGCTCCCCTTGACCTCTACAATAAGCCGAAGAACAAGTTCGTCGCCGGCTTCATCGGCTCGCCGAAAATGAACTTTCTCAATGCCAAGGTCGCCGCATCCGACGATGGCTCCGCCGTCATCGACCTCCACGGCCAGACGGTCCGCCTGCCGCGCCAGCTGGGCGGCATCCAGCCCGGAGAAGCCGTAACGCTCGGCGCCCGCCCCGAACATCTGAATGTCGGGGATCGCGGCGTTGCTCTCGGCAGCGCCCATGTCGATCTTGTCGAGCATCTGGGCGGCCAGACGATCCTCTACGCCACCTTGCATGGCGGCCAGACGCTGACGGTCTCCCTGGAGGATCAACAGGCCATCCGCGCCGGAGAGACAGTCAACATCCGCATCGATCCGCACCGCTGCCACCTGTTCGGGCCAGATGGCACGACGCTTTAGGAAGTTTCGCGCACTGACTTATCTCGCCCCTGGCGGGCGAGAAAGCAATTTCACTGGTTTAGGAATTGCGTCACCGCAGCTACTTCACATTCGGAAGTTTCGCGCAATTTCTAAGCCATTGAAATTGCAAGAGAGGGGGCTATTTTTTGCGCCCCTACCTACCCCCGCTCTTGTAAAAACTAAGAATTAGGCGAGGGACAAGCCCACGCCTAATCCTAAGTTTTTACTTTCTCGCCCGCCAAGGGCGAGATAGGCGCTCGCATTCGCCGTTCGCAATCACACTTCAATAATTCGCCGGCTACCGATGGCGCGAACCTGCCCCATCGGAATAGCATCGGCAGGCACTCCCGCCCGACGATGCAGGCGAACCCGCCGGCTGCTCCCCGGCGAAAGATGAAACCAGTCATCCTCTGCCCGATAGGCTTCAAAATCGACCTGCACCGATTGCGCCAGCCGATCGCTGCTGAGATCGAGGAACCAGTCCTCGCCTTCCTGAACCACCGATGCTGTGATCTCGGCGTCGTGGAATGCCTTGGTTCGGCCAAGCGGGAAGTAAAAAGCCTCGGCGACCAGCGCACCTGTATCGGGCGCCGTCAGCCGCGCCACCGTAACATCGTGCGAGGGTGGGCCGAAGCGGAAGGCATAGGTCGTATCGAAGAAGGCGCCGAAGAGATCGGTGCAGGCGATCTTCTGCTTCCTGCGGGCTCCGACCGTCAGGTCACGGCCACCGCCGACGACGATCTGACGGCCATCGCGCAGGCAGGAAACCTGAACCGTCAGATCACGCGCAACATCGCTCTCGTTGATCACATGCACGTCGAGCCCGTTGGTGCCCTCATCGGTAAGCAGTACCTGCACCGGTCGGAAGGCGCGGCGCAGCGCATACCATATCGGCTTGGGCTCACCGGTGGAATCGATCACGCCCCAGCCGGCGCCGGGCAAAAGGTCCTGCAGCGTCCAGACAAGCGCGCCGTTGCAGCCGGAGCCATGCCGCCGCCATTCGGCATAGGTCTCCTCGGCGACTTCGCCGGTGACGGCGCGAGAAAGGCTCAGATAGAGATCGGGATCCTCCCGCCGCAGCCGGCTCGGCTCGAAACCATAGAGTTCCTGAAGATAATGATCGCGCACATCGTCGAAATCCCAGGATGCGCCGCGATCGCGCGGAACGCGCTCCTTCCAGAGCGGGCTATGAACGGCCGGAACCGGCAAATGCCGGCCGAGCGTGCGCGCCTGCGGCACATGCGCGAATGCCAGACTTTCGGCGGAAAAGCGGACATCCGCGCGGCGTGCATCGGCAAGCGGCCGCATATAGGCCCCCACGCCATAATAATGCGTCACGCCGGCATTTGGCGAAAACGGCATGGCGCCGCCGGAAGGCGAGTTGACCACATAGGGCACATCGGGCCGAAGCGATTGCACCAGCGGCGGGATGATCTCCTCGACGATCGGGCTCTTCCAGAACTGTTCGGGCAGACCCATCATCGCCGCCTGCTGCTGCATCTCGCTGCCACCACAAAGGACAGCAAGCGAGGGCGACAGGCGCGTACGGCCCAGAAATTGCGAGACTTCCGCCTCGACATGGGCGTTGAAGGCCTTGTCGGTCTTCGGGTAATCGAAGTTGGCAAACATGAAATCCTGCCAGACCAGCAGGCCAAGCTCGTCGCAAAGGCGGAAGAAATCCGGCGTTTCATAGGCCATCGTGCCGCCGATGCGGATCATGTTCATGCCGGCCGCAGCCGCCAGCCGCAGCCACGGTTCGTAATCCTCGCGGCTCCCGGGCAGGCGCGCGATATCGGCTGATGTCCAGACCGCGCCACGGCAGAAAATCCGCTCGCCGTTGACGACAACAGCGAAATCCTGCCCATCGGCGCCGCGATCGACAGACAGACGCCGAAAGCCGGTCTGGCCAAGGGGATAGCCAATGCCATCGATCACAAGCACGACGTCGTGGAGGCTTGGCGTGCCATGCGTATGCGGCCACCAAGGCTCCACGCCGGGGATTTTCAGGATCGCATTATAGCGGCCAGGACTATCCCGCTCGAAAGTCTGCTCGATATCGCCGCAGCGCAGGACGATCTCGCTTACGTCGCCCACGATCGAAAGCGATGCATAGAGCCGGCCTTCACCATCATCGAGCAAATCCGGCCGCAGCGAGAGATCGCGGACAGCAGGCGTGCCAGAACGCAAAAGCGAAACCGGCCGCCAAGGACCGACGGCGTAAACCTCCGGGCACCAGCCGGGCATATGGCCGAGCAGCGTCGTGCGCACCAGCCGCAGGCCCTGAGGCGTGATCATCTGTGGCCGCCAGCGGGCGCGTGGGCCTGGTTCCGAAAGCCTCGGCTCCAGGGCGCGGAAACACAGTGCCAGCTCGTCACCGCCAAGCAGAGTGACGGCGACGTCATGGGCCTCGAACATGCTTTCGGAGACGAGGATTTTCTGACCGTTGAGGAAGACCTCGCAGAGCGTCGCCAATCCCTCCAGCCGCAACACGGCATCGCCGGCATCCGCATCGATCAGACGGCAGATGTACCAGGCATCCCGGTCATTGAGCGGGTGTGGTTTCGTGCGGTCAAACAGCCCGGCTTTTTCCAGCGCTTCCGCCACGGTGCCCGGCACCGGCGCCGGGATCAGGCCGGCCGAAAGCGGCACGTCGGAAGGCGAGACGCAGGTGCCCGCATCGGTCAGCACCAGATTCCATCCCTCGCTCAGCCGCATTTCGCCGCCGATACTTGCCAAGCGCCCGTCCATGACATCTTTCCGGAGGATTTCCCCGCCCCAAACCTAAGCCGAAATTGCCGAGCCGTCTCGCATCGAACGGAAGCCGATCAGAGCTTCCGTTCAAGCAGCCCCATCATGGCATCCCATGCATCGGCGGCCGGATCAAGCGCTGTCCGCAACGGCTCGAATTTCTTGCGCGTAATGGCCCGGGCAAGCTGAAACTGCACCGACTTCGCGGCTTCCGATATCCGTCGCGCTTCGGCGGCCGCATCGGAGAAATCCGCCGTCAGCCAGTCGAGGTGGCTGCCCACAAGCTCGAAATTGGCGCCGAGCTGACGCAGCGTGTTGAAGGCATATTTATGGAAGAAGCCGAAAGGCCGCTCGGCCACCGCCTCGACCTGAGCCGGGAAGACCTCGGCAAAGGCGCGGATCGGATTGGCCTGCGGGCGACGGCGGAAATGCAAGGGCAGTAGCTGCCGTGACGTCTCGCGGATCGCGGCTTCGCCCGGCGCCTTCTGAGGCAACTTGGCAAATTCCGTATAAGGCAGAAACGGCAGATCCTCATCCGTCAGATGCAGCTGGAACAGCCCGTCGAAATCCTCACCCGACAGCTGGAAGAAGCCGCCATTGTGGAAATAGTCGAGCGTGCGGCCTTCCATATCCAGATGGTTGATCGCCACCGTCGTCTTGCCGTGCTCGCGGCGATAGCCGACGCCCTGGGTATCCGGCATGAAGAAAGAATCCATCTCCACCAGGCAGAGCCGGCCACGGCCGATCTGCTCGGCGACGTGGTTCTGTACCTTGTCGTAGATCGCAAGTTCAGTGCAGCGGATGCCGTAGAGCGCTTCCAGATCTTCGAGCGGCACCTTGAAAAAGGTGAACTGGTCGCCCTCGAAATCCTGGCCCATCGTGAAGCCGAGCATGGCTTCCGGCGGCAGGTTCAAGGTTGAAAGCACTTCGATCCAGAGGTCGATGTAGCAATTGGTCTCGGGCCACATGCGTTCGCTGTCGTGCAACGCATGTGGCTTGTAGGCGGCGGGTTCCAGCCCCTGAAAGACGGCGGCCATGGAAGCGATCAGCCCCACAGCACCTTGCGCACGCTCTCGGGCCATTCCTTGACGTCGAGACCGTGGTGGTGGAACAGCGCCAGCGCAATGCGCTCCAGGCCGAAGCCGACGCAGGCCGTATGGGCGACGGTGCCGTCGGCGAAGTTCAGCCCCCATTTCGTCCCGAAGGCGTCCTGATGATAGTTGAAGCTCATGCAGGCTGTCGGGTTGGCGGTCGAGGTGATCGGGATCAGCAGCTCGAACTTCAGGTTCTGGTCGCGCTGGTTGTTGGCAAGCATCTTGCCGGCGCGGCCGAAGAAGGGATCGTTGGCAGTGTCGATATTCACCTCGAGGCCAACGGCCTTCATCATCTCGACGCCGCGGTCCATCCAGCTCTGGCGGAAATCCGTCACATGCTTTTCGGTGCCCATACAAACATATTCGCGCATGCGGAAGAGCTGCTGGCGAGCCGGGTCCTTCGAGGGCTCGTGACGGAAGCAGTAGGACTGCAGGTCGAACAGTGCGCCGCTTTCCGAAATCGCGCCGCGCTTGGCAACCGTCGGGTAAAGCGGATAGCAGGCAGCCGGGGTCAGCACGATATCGGTCGCCTGCTGATCCTTCGTCCAGTCGTCGCCGACTTCCATGCACTTCAACAGGCTCATATGGTCGAGCTCGTGACCGCAGAAGCTGTGCACTGTGCCGGCGAGCTGCGGGAAGCTCTTCATGTAGCCGCTCTTCTCGAAGAAGACGCGGTTCATGCCGGGCGGAAAGCGGATGGCTTCGGCGCCATCGGCGCCGCCGAACTTGTCGATCAGCCGCTCGAAGGCAGCAATCACGTCTTCGAACTGGCCGCTGCGGCCATAGAGACCATCAACGCCGGTGTCGATCAGAAGACCGGATTCGAAAAGGCGGTCGAGAAACGAGGTTTGCATATCCATGACGATTACCCCAACAGGCTGGTATCTTGTTTGTGGACGAGCAGCATGGTCGACGTATTGCCGAGAATGCGATCATTCGAGATCATCAATTGCGCCGAGTGCGCATCGCGCAGATGGCGGCCGAGGCTGTAGGGCGTACCGTTCTTGTAGCCCATGATGCCGCAGATCAGCATGGCGTGGTTGATGATCGGCAGGATCATCTCCGACGATGCGATTTTGACGTTGTTCATCGCAACGGCAAAGGCCATCGACGAGAGCCTATCGGCATCCTGCTTGGCTTCCTCATAGACCTTGAGCCCGGCAACCACATTGGATTTGACCATCTGCAGCATGCTTGACGTCTCGGCCAGGCGCAGCGCACCCGGTGGCGGTGCCCCGGGGGATTTGCGGGCGGCGGCACGCACGAATGCCTGCGCGCGGGCAACGGCATCGGCGGCAATTCCGTACCAGACGCCGCTCCAGAGCAGATGCGAGCTTGCCAGCATGGACTGCGCCGCGATTTCGGCAAATGGCTTTGGCAGGATCTGCACGGCCGGCGCCTCGCCCTTGAACAGGAAGCCGTCGGAGCAGGTGCCGCGCATGCCAAGCGTATTCCACTCGGCGGTGCGTTCGATCGAATACTGATCCTTCAGGAAAACCGTCAGCACCTGATCGGAAGAAGCGGCCTCGGCATGGCTGCGCGAGGTGATCAGGATGGCATCGGCATGGGCGCCGTAGGAGATGACCGTTGCGTCCTTCTCCAGGAAGCAGGTATCGCCTTCGACCCTGATGGCACAGATGCTGTTGCGCAGATTGCCGCCAATACCGCCTTCGGTCGTGGCAGAGGCCAGCAGCAGCTGTTCCCTGGCGATGCGGCGCATGAACTCGCGATGCCAATCGCTGTCGACACCATGCTCGACCAGGCTCGAAAGCTTGATGTGATGCATGGCGAAGACCATGGCGCTGGCCGCGCAGGCCTGGCCAAGGATCGAGCAAAGCTCGGCGATTTCGGTGATCGAAGCGCCCTCGCCACCAAGGGCGGCGGGGATCTGGATGGACAGTAGCCTCTCGGCGCGCATGGCGTCAGCGGCTTCGCGGGGGAACCGGCCTTCGGTGTCGACGGCATCGGCGTGCTGGCCGGCGATCGCGGCGACGCGCGCGGCTCGCACCGCCAGCGCATCACTTGTCCCAACCTCGTGCAAAGCGACGGCCGCGCTCATCATGCGACCTTTCGATTGTCCAGGATCATGCTGACGGTCTTTTCGATCGCAGCGATGCTGGCGAATGATTTGCGGTTGAGGAGATTATCGGGAAACTCGATGTCGAACGCCTCTTCGATGCCGAGCATCAGCTGAACGGAAGCGAAGGAGGACAATCCCGCCGCATAAAGATCGGCATTGTCTTCAATCTGATCGATAGTAACGGGGAGCGCACCGAACTTGGCCAGCAAATCGCGAATCGTCTTGTTCATAGTCTAGTCCCTTCTCGCAATGGCAAGCATAACCGTAGTTACGCAGTCTTATTATTCGCCAAGAAGTAACAGGGAAAATAGAACACTCCACTAACCGACGTGGTAAATACATGGGACTTATACTTAGTGGGAAATTCCTATATTCAACATCAGCCTAATTGAAATTTACCGAATGTAAGGCATTTAAATTGCCGTTTATGCAGTAATATTAATTATTACTAATATTTTGCCCTGATGATTTTTGGGAAAGGCGGCTGCAGCAATAAGGTTAACGTGCCAAACTCGCCACTACGTTTTATTCGAGAAAACGCATAACAATCAGAGCGTCAGTAGAAGTAAAAGCAGAAAAATCGAATTTAGGCTTCTGGGGGATATATGTGATCGTCGCCGCGATAGTCCGATATCGAATAGCAGCCTTCGCCTAGCTCACGAACCGAGCTCCGGCCGATATCCGCCTTGCCGTGGCCGCCGGGAATATCGAGGATGTAGGTGGGCTGGCAAAGGCCGGAGATCCGACCGCGCAATGCGGCGACGATCGCCTGCCCCTCGGCAATCGTCAGGCGGAAATGGCTGGTGCCGGGCGCAAGATCAGGATGATGCAGATAATAGGGCTTCACCCGCGTCTCGACGAAAGCTTTCATCAGCGCCGCCAGCACATCCGGATCATCGTTGACGCCCTTGAGCAGCACCGACTGGCTGACGAGCACGATCCCCGCATCGACCAGCCGGGCGCAGGCGGCACGCGCCTCCTCCGTCAGCTCCCGCGGATGATTGGCATGCAGCGCCACATAAACGATCTTACCGCTTGCCTTGAGTGCCGCGATCAGGGCCGCATCGATCCTCGAGGGATCGACGACGGGAACGCGCGTATGGAAGCGGACGATCTTCACATGGTCGATATCGGCGAGCTGCCGGAGGATTTCTTCCAGCCGGCGCGGCGATAGAACCAGCGGATCGCCGCCGGTCAAAATGACTTCCCAGATCTCGCTGTGATCGCGGATATAGGCAAAGGCGCCGTCCAGCGCCACGCCATCGAGAGTCCCAAGGCCCTGCGGTCCGACCATCTCGCGGCGAAAGCAGAAGCGACAATAGACCGGGCAAACATGCACGGCCTTCAGCAGCACGCGGTCCGGATAGCGATGGACGATGCCTTCGACGGGACTATGCGCATGATCGCCGATCGGATCGGCGCGCTCATCGGGCGTGACAAGCAATTCGGCCGCATCGGGCACGAACTGCCGGGCGATCGGATCGGCAGGATCGGCCGAGTCGATCAACCGCACGACCGTCGGCGTCAGCGCAACCGCATAGCGCTCCGCCACCGCTTCCAGCGACAACGCTTTGTCGGCGTCGATCAATCCGGCGCGCTCAAGCTCGCTGATAGTCCTGATCGGACGCATCGAATTCATGCTCCGTACTCCGCGACCGGCGCCCAGAGCACCTGTTCTATGCGCGAGGCCCCGGTTGCCAGCATCACAAGCCGGTCAAAACCGAGTGCAATGCCGCTTGCCTCGGGCATGACGGAGAGCGCCTCCAGAAAATCCTCGTCCAGCGGATAGGTCTCGCCGTAGACGCGCAATTTTTCCGACATCTCGATCTCGAACCGCCGACGCTGCTCGCCGGCATTTGTCAGCTCGCCGAAGGCATTGGCAAGCTCGACGCCGCAGGCATAGAGTTCGAAACGTTCGGCAACGCGGTGGTCCCCAGCCGAAGGCCGGGCAAGGGCCGCCTCGGAAACGGGATATTCATCAAGGATCGTCGCGCGACCGAAGCCGAGATTGGGCTCGATCTTCTCGACCAGAACCCGGCTGAAGAGATCCTGCCACAGATCATCCTTGGCGACCCGCATGCCATTGCGCCGCATGTCCGCCGCCAGACGCTCCCGGTCGGTAGATCCGTCAAGGCCGATCGAGGCAAAAAGATCGATGCCGGCATAGCGCTCGAAAGCGGCTGCGACGCTTATGCGCTCCGGTGTGAGGAACGGATCGGTCTCGGCACCGCGATAGGTGAGCTTCTTCGCCCCGACCGTCTCCGCCGCCAGCGCCAGCATCGCGGAACAATCGGCCATCAACGTCTCGTAGCTCTCCCCGGCCCGATACCATTCCAGCATGGTAAATTCCGGATGGTGCAGCGGTCCGCGCTCGCGATTGCGATAGACATGGGCAAAGCAGGCGATGCGCTCCTCGCCGGCGGCCAGCAGCTTCTTGCAGGCAAACTCGGGCGACGTATGAAGATAGAGAGGCGATGCCTTGCCGTCCGTCGTCAGGGCCTCGGTCTCGAAAGCATGCAGATGCGCCTCGTTGCCCGGCGACACCTGCAGCGTCGCCGTGTCGACCTCGATGAAGTCGTTACGCGCAAAGAAGATGCGCAACGCCGCCTGGATCGCATTGCGACCGAGAAGGAACGGCCGCCGGTCCGCATGGACATTGCGGGTCCACCAGGGGGACGCTTTGCTGGTCGTTGGCTTCATTCCTAGCTTTCTTCGGGGCTCACGCCGCGTTGGGGGTGGCAATTTCCATTGATTTAGGGTAGTTGCGCCCCCAAGCAAACAATTGCTGCGTCTCGGAGAGCATTTCGACAGTCCCTCTACGACGCAAAACGCAGCGTTACAAGGAAGTCTTATGGTCAAGGTCATCGCCTCTTCGGTCCGCAAGGGCAACGTTCTCGACGTCGACGGCAAGCTCTACGTCGTTCTCACCGCTCAGAACTTTCATCCGGGCAAGGGCACTCCGGTCACCCAGGTCGACATGCGCCGCATCGTCGACGGCGTGAAGGTCTCCGAACGTTGGCGCACCACCGAACAGGTCGAGCGCGCCTTCGTCGAAGACGTAAACTTCCAGTACCTCTATGAAGATGGCGAAGGCTTCCACTTCATGAACCCGGCCACCTACGACCAGGTCGTCGTCGATGTCGAAACCATGGGCGACCAGAAGGCCTTCCTGCAGGAAGGCATGACCTGCGTCCTGTCGATCCATGAAGGCATTGCGCTGGCCCTCCAGCTGCCGCGTCACGTCACGCTCGAGATCACCGAGACGGAACCGGTCGTCAAGGGTCAGACCGCTTCCTCTTCCTACAAGCCTGCGATCTTGTCGAATGGCGTGCGCACCCTGGTGCCGCCGCACATCAACGCCGGCACCCGCGTCGTCATCGCGACGGAAGACGTTTCCTACGTCGAACGCGCCAAGGATTGAGCGCTTCAGCTTGATTGCACTAAAAACGCCTCGTCAAACGACGGGGCGTTTTGCGTTTTGGACAGATAAAACAGCGGCGGTTTAACCGCGCTACGGCGTATTGGCTTTTTTCTGATCCTGCTCTTCCGCCGCAGCGGGCGCTGGAGGCGTATCCGTCTCGATGCTATGCTCGTGCGGGGCCAGGGCCTGCAGATGCAGCACCCGCGGTGACATCGCGTGCATATAGGCCTCGTTGCGGCCGACATAGATCACGGTGACGTCGGTCATTTCCGCCAGCAATCCGCAGAGCATCGCCTGAACCTCGGACTCCAGCCCTTCGAGGACATCGTCGAGGATAACCCATTTTGGCTTCGCCAGAAGCAGATGCGCAAAGCCGATAGCTTTCTGCTCCTCGGTATCAAGCAGCCGGTCCCAGCGGGCCTGCGTATCGATGCGGCCCTTGAGACGCGTAAGCCCGACTTTCTCCATGGCGGCCTCGACAGCAGCCTCGTCATAGGCATCCCGATCTTCCGGAAAGCAGATCGCCTCCCTGAGCGTGCCGCCGGGCACATAGGGTGTGTGCGGTACGAACAGCATGTCTTCCGCCGGCGGCAGGCTGACCGTGCCGGAACCGCTATACCATTGATGCGCCAGCACCTCGAACAGCAGCCGGCGGTTCACGCCGTGATCGCCGTTGATCATGATGTGCTCACCGGCATTGATCGTCACCGTTCCCTCGGCAATTTGGAAACCGTTCTCGGTCGCCTCATCGCTGGTCTTGGTCGAAATCTCCATATCGGTCCACACCATCGTACCCGGTGCGGCATTATCGAAGACGAGAGTGTGCGGCATCGGCGTCTTGTCGTCCATTTCCGTCAGGGCCTGGCGGAAATCGGTGACACGCATCAGCGTTGCCCGCCATTCGGCGATCGGGCCGAAATTGGCGACATACCAGCGCAGCGCTGAATTCACCTGATTGAAGGCTCCCACGGCCACCATAAGCTGGCCGAAGGTCAGCCCGCCGGAAAAATATGCGGGCGCCGCCACCAGGATCGGGATGATCAGCACCAGCCAGCCATAGCCGGCAGAAACCCAGGTAAGATTGGTATTGGCGATCGCCAGCTGGCGGATGACCGCAAGCACGGCGGAAATATCGAGGTTGATCCTCTTGCGCTCGTTTTCCTCGCCGCCGGCAATGGCGATTGCCGGCATGTGTTCGTTGGCATGCATGAGCGCGAAACGCAGTTCGGCTTCCTTGGAATAGCGATCGGCGTTCAGCCGCACCAGCCGGCGGCCGACAAACTGGCTGAGGAAAGATGCCGAACCAGCGTAAAGGATCGCCGCCCAAACCATGTAGCCGGGGATGGAGAAACTCGCGCCCTTGAAATGGAAGACCATGCCGCTGGAAAGCTCCCAGAGCACCCCGATGAAGCTCAACAGCAGGATCGTCGCCTGCACCAGCCCGATGGCGAGGCCCGTCGAGCTTTCGGCGAGATTGCGGGCATCCTCATGCAATCGCTGGTCTGGGTTGACGCCGATCAGCCCGGCTGAGGCCAGACGAAGCGCGCGTTTGGCCTGCAGCCATTGGTTCACCAGATCTCGTGCCAGACCCTCGCGCATGTAGAGCGCGGTCATCTGGTTGAGCCAGGCCTGGATGACATTGAGGATCAGAAGCGAGCCGGCGATGATGCCGAAAACGCCGAGCTGATGGAAAAAGGCGGAGATATCGCGCCTTGCCAGCGAATCGTAAAAAGGAGCGTTCCAGCTGTTGAGCAGCACCTGGACGTAGGCGGTGATCATGATGATTGCGAACAGCGCTACGGTCAGGGAAATGATCTTGAAGCGCACCGGTGAATTCCAGAACGCGGAGAACATCATCCTCAGCCGAAAGAAGAGGCTCAAATCGTATCCGACCTGCTCGTTCCCCTGGATATTCGGCTTGGCTTGCGCTTCAACTGCCATCAGCACTTCCCTGCGACGCACGTACCGTCAGTTAACCATGACCCGCCCTCATGTCCATCCTAGCAATAGATCGGTGCGATCACGTTGCTATATACACGGTTTCACGCCTTGAACCGAATAAGGTCAGCAATTAGCTTGCATTCGAAAGATTGAGAAAGCCTTCCGATGCAATTCCAGGGAACAGCAGACTATATCGCCGACAAGGATTTGATGGTCGCGGTCAACGCCGCCATCCGGCTGGAGCGGCCACTTCTGGTAAAGGGCGAGCCCGGCACAGGCAAGACCGAACTGGCGCGGCAGCTGGCGGGGGCCCTCGGTCTCGACCTCCTCGAATGGAACGTCAAATCGACGACCAAGGCGCAACAGGGCCTTTACGAATACGATGCCATTTCGCGCCTGCGCGACAGCCAGTTGGGCGACGTTAGAGTTCACGATGTCGGCAATTACATCCGCCGGGGCAAGCTCTGGCAGGCCTTTACCTCGCCGAAAAAATGCGTGCTGCTGATCGACGAGATCGACAAGGCCGATATCGAATTCCCAAACGACCTGCTGCAGGAACTCGACCGCATGGAGTTCCATGTCTACGAGACAGGCGAGACGATCCAGGCCGCAATCCGGCCGATCGTCATCATCACCTCGAACAACGAGAAGGAACTGCCGGACGCCTTTTTGCGCCGCTGCTTTTTCCACTATATTCGCTTTCCCGATATCGAAACGCTCGCGCGCATCGTCGAAGTTCACTATCCCGGCATCAAGCAGGCGCTGGTGCAGGCAGCGCTGACGCAATTCTTCGAAATCCGCGACGTGCCGGGCCTGAAGAAGAAGCCATCGACCTCAGAAGCCCTTGATTGGATCCGCCTGCTGGTCGCCGACGACGTCGATCCCGCCACATTGCGTGTCGATGCGAAAAGCGTGCTGCCGAAGCTGCATGGCGCATTGCTGAAGAATGAGCAGGACGTGCATCTCTTCGAGCGGCTGGCCTTCATGGCGCGCGGACAGGGGAAGTAGCAGTCTCTTCTCTCCCAAGCGAAAATGAAGTGACCATATCACCCGCCCTCGCCCTTCGAGGCTCCGGCTTTCAGCCTCCGCACCTCAGGGTGAGGACTGACCTTCTCGCCCCCGATGGCGAAACTCTCTCCACCTCACCCTGAGGTGCCTTGGCGTTAAAGCGTCAGCGCAAACGCCAAGGCCTCGAAGGGCGAGGTGGCCTCCGCACAGAATTACCCACAAGCCCTTCTTGAACATCTGTAAACCGCAAACGACATCACAGCACGGCCACCAGCCCGCCTCAACGCTTGCCCATTGACCAGCCGCCACGGCAGGTTTATGGAATTTGACTGTGGTGATTTGGCCGGCCGGCTTGCAGCCACGTTAAATAAGTCGCTAAAGGGCCGCGTGCGGACCGGTAGCGATTCATATTGCGGCCGGTTTTTTGCATTTGATCGAGTGAAACGATGCCCATCAAGATTCCCGATACGCTGCCCGCATTTGAAACCCTCCAGAACGAGGGCGTGCGGGTGATGACCGAAACGGTGGCGATCCGGCAGGATATCCGCCCTCTTCAAATCGGGCTTCTCAACCTCATGCCGAACAAGATCAAGACCGAGATACAGATGGCGCGCCTCGTCGGCGCATCGCCGCTGCAGACGGAGTTTTCGCTGGTCCGCGTCGGCGGCCACAAGGCCAAGAACACCTCCGAAGAGCATCTATTTTCCTTCTACCAGACCTGGGAAGAGGTGAAGCATCGCAAGTTCGACGGCTTCATCATCACTGGCGCGCCGATCGAGCTGCTGGAATATGAAGAGGTCACCTACTGGGACGAGATGCGGCAGATCTTCGACTGGACGGCAACCAATGTGCATTCGACGATGAACGTCTGCTGGGGCGCGATGGCCGCCGCCTATCATTTCCATGGCGTGCCGAAGCATACGCTCAATGAAAAGGCCTTCGGCGTCTATCGCCATCAGAACCTCGCGCCGTCCTCCGTCTACCTCAACGGCTTTTCCGACGATTTCGCCATTCCGGTCTCGCGCTGGACGGAAGTGCGCCGCAACGACATCGAAAAAGTGCCCAGCCTGCAGATCCTGATGGAATCGAGCGAAATGGGTGTCTGTCTCGTGCACGAACAGGCCTGCAACCGGCTCTACATGTTCAATCACGTGGAGTATGATTCCACCTCGCTCGCGGACGAATATTTCCGCGACGTGAATGCGGGCGTGCCGATCAAGATGCCGCACAACTATTTCCCGCACAACGACCCGGAAATCCCCCCGCAGAACCGGTGGCGCAGCCATGCGCATCTGTTCTTCGGCAACTGGATCAACGAGATCTACCAGACCACGCCGTATGATCTGGAGGAGATCGGCCAGGAAAGGACTTGAGGCTTGTTCATTCCCTTCTTCCTGAAGCTGAAGGAAGCGAAGGTGCCGGTCACGCTCCGGGAATTCCTGTCGCTGCTTGAAGGAATGGAAGAGGGGATTGCCGACTATGATGTCGAGGCCTTCTACTATCTGGCGCGCACGACGCTGATCAAGGACGAGCGCTTCATCGATCGCTTCGACCAGGTCTTCGCCGATTATTTCCGTGGCGTCGAGGCTATCGGCGGTAGTGCCGACACGGTCGAGACGGCCGCCATTCCCGACGAATGGCTGCGCAAGCTGGCAGAAAAGCATCTCACCGAAGAAGAGCGGAAACAGATCGAGGCGCTCGGCGGCTTCGACAGACTGATGGAAACGTTGCGGCAGCGGCTGGCCGAACAGCAGGGCCGGCACCAGGGCGGCTCGAAATGGATCGGCACGGCGGGCACCTCGCCCTTCGGCGCATACGGCTATAATCCGGAAGGCGTGCGCATCGGCCAGGAAACCTCGCGCCACCGCCGCGCGGTCAAAGTCTGGGATCGCCGCGACTTCCAGAATCTCGACGACGGCGTCGAGCTTGGCACCCGCAACATCAAGGTGGCGCTGAAGCGCCTGCGCCGTTGGGTGCGCGAGGGCGCGGCCGACGAGCTGGATCTCTCCGGCACCATTCGCTCCACCGCCGAACACGGCTATCTAGACGTCCAGACACGGCCGGAGCGGCGCAACGCCGTCAAGCTTTTGATGTTCTTCGATGTCGGCGGCTCGATGGACGACCATATCCGCGGGGTGGAGGAACTGTTTTCCGCCGCCCGCTCTGAGTTCCGGCACATGGACTACTTCTACTTCCACAATTGCCCCTACGAGGGCGTGTGGAAGGACAATCGCCGCCGGCGTGTCGATATCACCTCGACGACCGACCTGATCCGCACCTTCGGTCCCGACTACCGCGTCGTCTTTGTCGGCGACGCCTCGATGAGCCCCTATGAGATCAACCAGCCGGGCGGCTCAGTTGAGCATTGGAACAAGGAGGCCGGCAGCGTCTGGCTCAGTCGGATATCAGGCCATTTTCGCAAATGCATCTGGCTGAACCCCGTTCCGGAAAACTACTGGGGCTACACCACCTCCATCTCCCTCATCCGCCGTCTCATGGCAGACCGCATGTACCCGCTGACGCTCGGCGGGCTGGAGAAGGCGACGCGGGAGCTGTCACGCTAAGCGCAAGCGCTACCCGCCCTTTCGGCGACGGCAAATGGACTTTCACCTTGTCGCCGCCAGACCGGGCAAACTCTATGCGTGCGCTTTGCGATAGGCCGCGACGACGAGCCAGATTGCCGAAAGCAGGAAATAGAATGCGCCGAACCCGACATAGGGGGCGATATCCAGAATCGTCGGCGCGGCAGCGCCAACGGATCGGCTGATCATGAACCCGCCGGCAAGGGCCGATTGCGCGCCGCTCAGGATCATCACCCATTGCGCGCCAAAGTGACGCCAGCGCCTGACCGCCGTGTAAAGCTGCAGGAGGCCCGACAGGATCGCCCAGATCCCGAACACGGCCAGAACCGCATAAGTGCTGTTGGTGACTGCCACGATCACCGCAAGCGTGGTTATCGTGCTGACCACGACATTCAATGCCTGGGACGGGTTGGCCTTGAGGCCGCCATTGACCCGCGCGTCGACCAGATTGGCGAAGGCGTCCCATGCCGGGTAGATCACGAGAAGGAAAGCAATGAGATGAGATTGCCCGCCAAAGAGAATGGCGGCGGCAATCCAGGCGATCGAGAATATGGCACGCACGAAATAATAGGATCGCAGCCAGTTGGACTGGCTTGAGGACTGGTTTTGCATTGGCAGGCTCCAAGTTGAAATCTACCAACTAGTAGGAAGGCTAAACTTGCCTGTCAACTCACCAGCCGAACACCTCTTTGTGAGAAGCCGAGACACCAAGGCAATCTTGACAAATTACCTACCAGAAGGTAGGCAGCAGCATGAAATCAATGACTTCGACTTCCGGAAAGATTCTCGACACCGCGCAATCCCTCATCATCGCGGGAGGCTACAACGGCTTCAGCTACGCCGATATCTCGGCGGCGATCGGCATCCGGAAGGCGAGCATCCACCATCACTTTCCGACAAAGGCCGAGCTGGTCGCAATATTGGTTGACCGCTACAGGCAGCAAGTGGACGGGGGTTTGAATTCTCTTCGCGAGCAGTTCCCAAGCCCTGCCGAACAATTGCAGGCCTATCTGAATTTCTGGCAAACATGCATTCGCGATGCCTCGCTGCCCTTCTGCGTCTGCGCCATGCTTGCTGGCGAGATGCAGATGCTGCCGGAAGAGGTCGCATCACGCGTCCGCGCCCATTTCCATAGTCTGGCGGGATGGCTGACCTCAGTTCTGAAGACTGGCACAGAGCAGGGCCTGTTCCAGCTCGACAAGCGGCCGGAAGAAGAGGCGCAAATGCTGATGGCATCGGTACATGGGGCAATGCTCTCCGTGCGGGCTTTTGGCGACCCCGGACTGTTCAGCACAATCGTCAGCCCGCAGATCACCAGGCTGCTGGCCCCAGCTCGCTAAAGAACTGCCGGGTCGAAGCAGCCGGCAGACATCTGTGTTCAGAGCCAAGAGGCGCAACTGGCGGCACTCGCACGAAGCGCCGAGGCAAAATGCATCACGCCTGTCGTACGCACTGCACATTTGCAGCGCAGTTTAGCGCTTCGAAGCCCGCGAGATAAAGCCGGGCCGAGGCTTGATCGGTAACCCTGCGCCCCTAATTTCCATGTCGAACCGGTTGCGGAACGGCACGAATGGGGGCAGGGTCTGGCCTCGTATTTCGAGAGCAATGGATGAGCTGATATGACGGAAAGCACTTTGCAGCGGGAAGTTTTTGGGACGACGGCCGATGGGGATACCGTCTACCGCGTCAAGATATCAGGTGGCGGGCTGACGGCGCATATCATGTCTTGGGGCGCGGTCATCCAGGATCTCCGGCTTGATGGCCACAGCCCGGCCCTTCTCCTCGGCTTCGACGATTTCGCTGATTATCCGGCCCATTCTTCCTATTTCGGCGCCACGCCGGGCCGTTGCGCCAACCGCATCGGCGCCGGCCACTTCGCGCTGGACGGCAAGCAGTACCAGCTCGAGCTCAACGAAAAGGGCGTCACCCATCTGCATGGCGGCAAGGACAACATCGCCAAGCGCAACTGGACGATCGTCGAACATGCTGTCGACCGCGTCGTGCTGAAGATCGTCGATCCCGATGGCCGCGCCGGCTATCCCGGCAATTGCACGATCCAGGCGACCTATTGGGTGCATGGCAACGGCGAATTTTCGATCACTTATGAATCGACCACCGACCAACCGACCCTCGCCAATGTCTGCCAGCACGCCTATTTCAATCTCGACGGCCGCGACGACGCGCTTGGCCACGACATCATGATCGCCGCCGATCACTATACCCCGACGGATGAGAAGCAGGTGCCGACGGGTGAAGTTCGCTCTGTCGAAGGCACGGTGTTCGATTTCCGCGAGATGTCGCCGATGAAGCGCTTCGAAGGATCAGAGCAGGCGCTCTACGATCATAATTTCTGCCTCTCGACCGAGCGCACTGCCAAGCGCTCCGTCGCGCTCGCCCGCAGCGTCAATTCCGGCGTCTCGCTGGAAGTGCGCACCACCGAGCCCGGCGTGCAGTTCTATACCGGCTTCAAGCTCAATGTTCCGGTTCCGGGGCATGATGGCCGCAAGATCGGCCCCTTCGCGGGCTTCTGCCTGGAAACGCAGGTCTGGCCGGACGCCATCAATCATGAAGGCTTCCCCAATGCCGTGCTCCGCCCGGGCGAGGTATTGCGGCAGGAAACGGATTACATCTTCACCAAGAACTAGGCCGGGCATGCCCCGCTTTCTTGAAATCCGGCCGGGCGTCCCAAGCGCCCGGCCGATTCTTTTTAGGCCGACGGACAGATTCACCTTGTGAATTGGTTCTAAATAGGTTCTATATGGACGTCATGGATAGAACCAGTTTGATCGCTGAATTGAACACCCGCGGTCTCAGCGACGGGACCGGCAGCGGGCCGCTGTACAAGCGACTGGCACAGGCGTTGACGGGCCTTATCCAGGAAGGCCTGCTGAAACCGGGCACGGCTCTGCCGGGCGAGCGCGATCTCGCCGGGGCCCTGGAAATCGGCCGCGTTACGGTACGCACCGCCTACCGCGACCTGCTCGCCTCCGGCGTCATCGAATCCCGCCACGGCAGCGGCACCTTCGTCTCACAGCATGTCGAGCGCATCGAACAGCCGCTCTGGCGCCTCTCCTCCTTCTCCGCCGATATGCGCTCGCGCGGTCGCGAGCCGGCGGCCCGCGTCTTGTCGCGCACCATCAGCGCGCCGGCGCCGGAAGAATCCTTCCTGCTTGGTCTCGGCCTCGACGAACCCGTGCTACGGCTCGACCGCCTGCGCCTGGCCGATGGCCAGCCGCTTGCCATCGAGCGCGCCGTCGTTCCCATCAAATTCCTGGGCGAAGATGCCATATCCGAAGGCTCCCTCTACGATGCGCTCGCCGCCCGGGGGTACAAGCCCGTGCGCGCGCAGCAGAGGCTGACGGCCGTGACACTGGACCCCACTTCCGCATCGATCCTGACCGTCAAGGCCGGGGCGCCTGCGCTCCTGATCGAGCGCGTCTCCCGCCTCGCGGACCAGCGCGTCGTTGAATATACCCGCTCGCATTATCGCGGCGATGCCTATGATTTTGTTGCTGAATTGAGAATTGGAGATGACCTATGAGCGAGACCCAGTCCCTGATGCTGACGGAAGCCGGCCAATCGCCCGAGGTGGTTGCGACGCTGCTTGAAAAGGAAAAAACTGCTTTCGCCGAAATCGCGAAGCTCTTCTCCTCGGGCCGTCCGTCGCTGATCACCACGGCGGCGCGCGGCTCTTCCGACCATGCCGCCACCTTCTTCAAATATCTGTTCGAAATCTCCTGCGGCATCCCGGTCGCCTCCGTCGGCCCGTCGATCGCCTCGGTCTATGGCGCGCCGCTTCACCTGAAGGGCGGCATCCACTTCACGGTATCGCAATCTGGCGGCAGCCCCGACATCATCGCACTGCAGGCTGCTGCCAAGAAGGGCGGCGCCACCACCATCGCCGTCGTCAACGTCACCGATAGCCCGCTTGCCAACGAGGCCGACATCGTTCTCGGCCTCAACGCCGGCAAGGAACAGAGTGTCGCCGCCACGAAATCCTTCATCGCCTCTGCCGCAGCTCTTGCCGGCGTCACGGCAACGATCTCGCAGGACAAGGCGCTCGCCGACGGCCTCGGCAGGCTGCCGGAAGCGCTCGCCGCAACCTCGGGCATCGATGGCAAGGCCGCCGAAGACGTGCTCTTCAATGCGTCCTCGCTCTATACCGGCGGCCGCGGCCCCGCTTTCGCCATCGCGCTCGAAGCCGCGCTGAAAGCCAAGGAAACCGCCGGCCTGCATGCGGAAGCCTTTTCGCTGGCGGAGTTGATGCATGGCCCGATGCGCCTCGTGCAGCCGGGCTTCCCGATCGTCGCCTTCTCGCCCGACGACGCTGCCTTCGCCAATAATGCCCAGGCGCTCGAGCGCCTGCAGAAGCTGGGCGCGACCGCCGTCTCCTTCTCGACCGCGCCGCTTGCCGGCATCAACCTGCGCATGCCCAGCACCGGCAACGGCCTGCTCGATCCACTGGTATCGCTGCTGTGCTACTATCGCCTCATCGAGTCGGTGACGCGCCGCAAGGGCTTCAACCCGGACAAGCCGGCTAACCTTCTCAAGGTAACGGAGACCATGTGATGGACTACAAGGTCTTTACCGGCGCCCGCATCTTCGACGGCGACCGGTTTCACGAGGATAGCGCGCTGGTGATTGGCAACGGTCGCATCCATGCCATCACCAGTGTCAATGATGTGCCTGACAATGCCGCAACGATCCAGTTGAAGGGCGGCGTCCTGTCGCCCGGCTTCATCGATGCGCAGGTGAACGGCGGCGGCGGCCGCATGCTGAACGACGAGCCCTCGCCCGAATCCATGTATCTGATCGCCGATGGGCATCGTCCCTACGGCACGACTTCGCTGCTGCCGACGCTGATCACTGATGTCGCGGCCGCGACAACGGCAGCCATAGAGGCGGCAATCGA
>BFBZ01000019.1_pt33 | contig 25894 bp, 22 predicted proteins | sample 1888401 | NCBI WGS metagenome assembly BFBZ01 (sample SAMD00112614, study PRJDB3348) | symbiont metagenome | host: Chara braunii
TGCAGCCAGCCGGCGGCATCGCCGCTGGCCACGATGGCGTCGAGCATCTCGATCACCGGCCCCGGCGCGCCGCCATGCAGCGGGCCCTTCAGCGCGCCGAGCCCAGCCAGGATCGCAGAGGTCAGTCCAGCCTGGGTCGACGCCACGACGCGCGTCGCGAAGGTCGAGGCATTGAGCCCATGGTCGCAAACCGTCACCAGATAGGTGTCGAGCGCCTTGGCCAGCGCCGGCGATGCGGCGCCGGAGAGCATCCGCAGCATATCCCCGGCATGGTCGGCGCGGCTGTCGGGGCCAATGGGCTTCTCGCGGCGGCCAAGCCGCAGCAAGGCCGGCGTCAACACCGCCGGCGCCACGATCAGGCGTAGGGCGTCGGCGAGCTTATCGCCGTCCGGCAGCAAGGCCATGCCGGCCCGCATGGCGCTGTAGATATCGAGCCGCGCAAGCTGGGCCAGCATTGGCTGCAGGCGCTCGAACACCTCGACGCGCGCCTTGCCGATCGCTTTTTCCAGCTCGGCGTCGCCGGGAAGATCGTCGAAGAAGCCGTCGAACAACAGGCGGACCACCTGGCCATAGCGCCAATGGCCGGCCAGTTCCATCAACGAGTGCCCCCGGATGGTAAGATGCCCGCCCGCGCCGTCGACATCGGAAAGCACGGTGTCCGCCGCAACAACATCGTCGAGCCCGTTTGCCATGATTTGTCTCCTTGACCTTTTCCGCACTGCAATTAATGCTGCGCAATCAATGCATCAATCTTGATCAAGTGAATCAATGTAAGGCGGAAAGCATGTCCGAATGGCTGACGCGCGAGGAGGCGCTGGAGCGGCTGAATGTCCGGCCGCAGACGCTTTATGCCTATGTCAGCCGCGGCCGCATCGGCATGCGCCCGGACGAGGCCGACCCGCGCCGCAGCCAGTACCGCGCCGACGACATCGCCGGGCTCGCCACCCGCCGGGCACGCGGACGCAGCCCCCAGGCGATCGCCGAAAGCGTCATCGCCTGGGGCGAACCGGCCATCACCACCGCCATCTCGACGGTGCCGCATGGCCGCCTGGTCTATCGCGGAGTGGATGCCGTGGCGCTTTCCGCGACGGCGACGCTCGAGGAGACCGCAGGCCTGTTATGGGCTTCCGGCAATGCCGTATCCTTCGCTTCGCTGACCCCCTCGGCCGTCCGGCAGAGCGGCGCCGTCACGGCATTCGCGAGACTGTCGGCGCTGGCCGCCGAGGGCTGGCCTTCGCTTGGGCGCAGGGCGGCCATGTTGCAGCAGGACGGCGCCGCCGCCACCAGCGTGCTCGCCACCGCGCTTGGCGCATCCCCGGGATCGGAACCCGTGCATGAGAGGCTGGCGCGCGGCTGGTCGGTCGATCCTGCCGGCGCGGACCTCATCCGCAAGGCGCTGGTGCTGCTTGCCGATCACGAGCTCAACGCCTCGACCTTTGCCGCGCGTGTCGCGGCTTCCACCGGCGCGCCGATAGCGGCCTGCCTGCTCGCCGGCCTCGCGACACTCACCGGCCCGCGCCATGGCGGCGCGGGGGCGGCGGCAATCGCGCTCGTCGAGGATGCAGGGCGGCTAGGGCCTGATGAGGCGATCGCGCGCTGGCTGGCGCATGATCGGCCGCTGCCCGGCTTCGGCCACCAGCTCTACCCCGAAGGCGACCCGCGCGGCCTGGCGCTGCTTTCCGATATCGATATCGACGACGGGCTGGTCCGCCTGCGCGACGCCGTGCTCGCCGCGACGGGCCTGCATCCGAACATCGATTTCGCGCTGGCCGCAATGACACGCAGCCTGCGCCTGCCCGCCGATGCGCCGTTCCGCCTGTTCGCGCTCGGCCGCAGCGTCGGCTGGACCGCGCATGCCATCGAGCAGGTGACGAGCAACAGACTGATCAGGCCCCGCGCCCGTTACGACGGGCCTGTCGGGACTTAGTGGCGGCCGATGAGTGCCATAAAGGTGAAGCGCTAAGCGCTTCGCCTTTAGGTGAAACGCGATAGGGTGTGTCGAGATTCAGGTCAGGCCGGGTCGAGAACGACGGCTTCCGAGAACCGGAGCGGAGCGTACTTGAAGTACGTGAGCACCGGAAGCGCAGGAAGCCGTCGTTCGCAGGCCGGCCTCACCTGAATATCGGCACACCCGTCAGGACATCGCGTCCAGCTTGCGCTGCATGGCCGCGATCTGCGCCTTCAGTTCCTGCAGGTCGTCGGACTTCTCTTCCTTTTTCGGCGGCTCGGCCGGCRYGGCGGAGCYGGTGCCGGCGGACGGGAAYGGCGTGAACATGCGCATGGCGTTCTGGAACATCTCGACGTTCCTGCGCGTCTGCTCTTCCAGCGCCTTCATCGGCGTCTTCATCATGTCGATCGGCGTCTTGCCGAAGGCGCCTTTCATCTGTTCGCGAAACCGCTCCTGCTCCTTGGTGAAGGCGATCATCGACTGCTCGAGGAAGCTCGGCACGATCATCTGCATCTGATCGCCGTAGAACGAGATGAGCTGGCGCAGGAACGGGATCGGCAGCATGTTCTGCCCGTCCTTGTTCTCCAGCTCGAAGATGATCTGGGTCAACACCGGATGGGTGATGTCGTCGCCGGTCTTGGCGTCCTGGACGGTGAATTCCTCGCCCTTCTTGACCATGTCCGCCAAATCCTCGAGCGTCACATAGGTGCTCGTGCCGGTGTTGTAGAGCCGGCGGTTGGCATATTTCTTGATGACGATCGGGTCGTCTTTCGCGGCCATCCGTATCCTCCCCAGGATACCGGCGCGTTCAGAGTAAGCAGCCGGTAACGATTGCGCCATTTGGCGAGGATATGCGCAAAAGCCCCACAATTCCAAGTGGTTTGTGCAGTGCGGCATCAATTAATGCTGCGCGCCCGGGTCGAAAATGCTGCGCAACAGCGATTGCACCGCGACAGGYTGCCCATGCAGTCSGCTTGCCGCGCATGGCGGCTATACCCATTTCCGGTTTGACTCGGGTTCTGGAACGGGCAAGAAAGTCTATAACRGTACCCTAAAACACGACACCTCGAAGCTTGGAGAAGAAAATGTCCGCTTCCAATTCAATCGTCGTCGCCAGCGCCGCCCGCACGGCGGTCGGCTCCTTCAACGGCAGTTTCGCCGCCACGCCGGCGCATGAGCTCGGCGCGGCGGTCATCAAGGAATTGCTTGCGCGGGCCAAGGTCGACCCGGCGGAAGTCGACGAGGTCATCCTCGGCCAGGTGCTGACCGCCGCGCAGGGGCAGAACCCCGCCCGCCAGGCCTCGATCAATGCCGGCCTGCCCAAGGAGACCACGGCATGGGGCCTCAACCAGGTCTGCGGCTCCGGCCTGCGGGCGATCGCGCTCGGCATGCAGCAGATCGCGACCGGCGACGCCAAGGTGATCGTCGCCGGCGGTCAGGAATCGATGTCGCTGTCGCCGCACGCCCAGCACCTGCGCGCCGGGGTCAAGATGGGCGACTACAAGATGATCGACACCATGATCAAGGATGGCCTGTGGGACGCCTTCAACGGCTACCACATGGGCAACACCGCCGAGAACGTCGCCCGCCAGTTCCAGATCACCCGCGACGACCAGGACGCGTTCGCGCTCGCCTCGCAGAACAAGGCCGAGGCCGCGCAGAAGGCCGGCAAGTTCAAGGACGAGATCGTCCCCTTCACCATCAAGGGCAAGAAGGGCGATACCGTCGTCGACCAGGACGAATACATCCGCCACGGCGCGACGCTCGACGCCATGACCAAGCTGAAGCCCGCTTTCGACAAGGACGGCACGGTCACCGCCGCCAACGCGTCCGGCCTCAATGACGGCGCCGCCGGTGCGCTGTTGATGAGCGAGGCCGAGGCCGCCCGTCGCGGCATCACGCCGCTCGTGCGCATCGCGTCCTGGGCGACCGCCGGCGTCGATCCCGCGATCATGGGCACCGGCCCGATCCCGGCCTCGAAAAGGGCGCTGGAGAAGGCCGGCTGGTCTGCGAAGGACCTCGATCTCGTCGAGGCCAACGAGGCCTTCGCCGCGCAGGCCTGCGCCGTCAACAAGGGCATGGGCTGGGACACCTCGATCGTCAACGTCAATGGCGGCGCCATTGCCATCGGCCATCCGATCGGCGCTTCCGGCGCCCGCATCTTCAACACGCTGGTCTATGAGATGCGCCGGCGCGGCGCCAGGAAGGGGCTGGCGACCCTGTGCATCGGCGGCGGCATGGGCGTCGCGATGTGCGTGGAAGCGCTCTGAGCGAATAGCGAATAGCGAATAGGGAGTAGCGAATAGAGAAGAATGGCGTCGACGCGATCCCTACTCGCTATTCGCTACTCCCTATTCGCTCCAGTGACAAAGGGAGGAACTGCATGTCCAAGGTAGCAATCGTCACGGGCGGATCGCGCGGCATCGGCGCGGCGATATCGGTGGCTTTGAAGAATGCCGGCTATTCGGTTGCCGCGAACTATGCCGGCAATGACGAGGCGGCCGCGAAGTTCAAGGCCGAGACCGGCATTCCCGTCTACAAATGGTCAGTCGCCGACTACGACGCCTGCGCGGCCGGCATCAAGAAGGTCGAGGCCGACCTCGGCCCGGTTTCAGTGCTGGTCAACAATGCCGGCATCACCCGCGACGGCATGTTCCACAAGATGACGCGCGAGCAATGGAAGGAAGTCCTCGACACCAACCTCTCCGGCGTCTTCAACATGACGCATCCGCTGTGGAGCGGCATGCGCGACCGCAAGTTCGGACGCGTCATCACCATCTCGTCGATCAACGGACAGAAGGGCCAGGCCGGCCAGGTCAACTACTCCGCCGCCAAGGCCGGCGACATCGGCTTTTCGAAGGCGCTCGCGCAGGAAGGGGCTCGCGCGGGCATCACCGTCAACGTCATCTGCCCCGGCTACATCGCCACCGAGATGGTCAAGGCGATCGATGAAAAGGTGCTCAACGAGCGCATCATCCCGCAGATCCCGGTCGGCCGCCTCGGCGAGCCGGAAGAGGTCGCGCGCTGCGTCGTCTTCCTCGCTTCCGACGAGGCCGGCTTCATCACCGGCTCGACCATCACCGCCAATGGCGGTCAATACTTCGCCTGAGGTCCTTATCCCAAAAACAGGCGGCCCGAACGCTCGGGCCGCCTGTTTTTTTATGGTGACGACATCAAGGCTGGCGCGACACCTTGCCTCAATTCGGCACGCAAAGGTTAACGCGCGCTCATACGCCCTGTGCAAAGCTCCTTTCACAAGCTGTGAATCTTCGGTGCGCAAGCTGTGGATAACACCATATCTAGGGGTGAACAAACCAGGAAACTTCGTGAATCGCTGATTCGTCGCCGATTCGTTCCGGCTTTGATCGAAAGATTAACGGCGGAAGCCGGAAATGGAGCCGGACTTATTAAAGTCTGTTAGGAAAGATCAACAATTTCATAACTTTGGCTGCCGTCCCCAGCCAGACCGGAACCGTTCACCGGCAAAAGTTAACGGCGCCTCGCCCACCGCAACGGCCAAGCACGAAACGGGCCAACTCGGTGATTCAGCATGTGGTGAGACTCGCCGTCAAAAAAMCCACATATAGCCGTGAACAAACCCTGAATCAGGACGAGTCAGCGATTCGTCGCCGATTCGTTCCAGACTCGTTCCGGCGGTTAACCGGAACGAGGAATTTGACCCTGCCYGTCGGCCGCGCCRTGCCTTGGAGCCRGATGATTTCRGKTCWRWTCGACCTGAAATCTGAATGCRGCTCTCAATCAAGGAGATAGAGCATGATGTCGCCCGAAAGCCGCTTCACACTTTTCGGCATCATGCTCTGGAGGAACATTCCGCTTTCGCTTCGCGCCTGAAATCCCTATGTGTCGCCTGTCACACGCGGCGCCACCCCCTCGCGTCCCCGACAACAAGCGGCAGAAAGCCTATTTCCGAGCCGATGAACATCCAGCAGAAACACACCCAACCGCTGATACTTTCTGGCCGCGACGTGACGGCCGTGCTGGGTCCGACCAACACCGGCAAGACCCACCTCGCCATCGAGCGCATGGTGGCGCATGAGACCGGCGTCATCGGCCTGCCGCTCAGGCTGCTTGCCCGCGAGGTCTACAGCCGCGTCAGCGAGAAGGTCGGCGCCCACAAGGTGGCCTTGATCACCGGCGAGGAGAAGATCGTGCCGGCCGGCGCGAGATATTCGGTCTGCACCGTCGAGGCGATGCCGCGCGAGACCGACGCCGCCTTCGTCGCCATCGACGAGGTGCAGCTCGCCGGCGACCTCGAGCGCGGCCACATATTCACCGATCGCATCCTGCATCTGCGCGGTCGCCAGGAGACGCTTCTGTTGGGCGCAGCCACCATGCACGGCATCCTGCAGCGCCTGCTGAAGGGCGTCTCCGTGGTGACCAGGCCGCGGCTGTCGCATCTTGCCTATGCCGGCTCCAAGAAACTCACGCGCCTGCCCCGGCGCACCGCGATCGTCGCTTTTTCCGCCGACGAGGTCTACGCCATCGCCGAGCTGATCCGCCGCCAGCAGGGCGGCGCCGCCGTCGTGCTCGGCGCGCTCTCGCCCCGCACCCGCAATGCCCAGGTGGCGCTGTTCCAGTCCGGCGACGTCGACTATCTGATCGCCACCGATGCCATCGGCATGGGGCTCAACCTCGACCTCGACCATGTCGCCTTCGCGCAGAACCGCAAGTTCGACGGCTACCAGTACCGCAACCTGACGGCCGCCGAGCTCGGCCAGATCGCCGGCCGCGCCGGCCGTCACCTGCGCGACGGCACTTTTGGCGTCACCGGTCAGGTCGACCCGTTCGACGAGGATCTGGTCAGGAAGATCGAAGGGCACGAATTCGACCCGGTGAAGGTGCTGCAGTGGCGTACCGCCGATTTCGATTTCGCCAGCCTGGACGCGTTGAAACGCTCGATCGACACCAACGCGCCCGTCGAAGGGCTGACAAGGGCGCTGCCGGCTGTCGACGCGCAGGCGCTCGATCACCTGTCGCGCGACGAGGAAATCCGCGCGCTCGCCACCGGCCCGGAGCGTGTGGCGCTTTTGTGGGAAGTCTGCGCCTTGCCCGACTACCGCAAGATCGCGCCCGCCCAGCACGCTGACCTCATCGCTTCGATCTACATGGACCTTGCCCGCCACGGCCATGTCGATGAGAACTACATGGCCGAGCAGGTACGGCGCGCCGACACGACCGACGGCGATATCGACACGCTGTCGCATCGGATCGCCCAGATACGCACCTGGACTTTCGTCTCCAACCGACCGGGCTGGCTGGCCGATCAGCTACACTGGCAGGAAAAGACGCGCGAAATCGAAGACAGATTGTCGGATGCGCTGCATGAGCGGTTGACGAAACGCTTCGTAGACCGCAGGACTTCCGTCCTCATGCGGCGCCTTAGAGAAAATACCATGCCTGAAGCCGAAATCAGCCCTACCGGAACCGTCCTCGTCGAAGGCCATCATGTCGGCGAGTTGCAGGGGTTCCGCTTCACCGCCGATCAGAGCGCCGGCGGCGAAGACGCCAAGGCCGTGCGCACCGCCGCGCAGAAAGCGCTGGCGGCAGAGTTCGACGCGCGCGCCGAACGCTTTGGCGCTTGCGCCAATGGCGATCTGGCGCTGGGCTCCGATGGCACATTGCGCTGGATCGGCGCGCCGATCGGCACGCTGGTCGCCGGCGACGAGCCATTGAAGCCGCGTCTGGTGCTGCTTGCCGACGAGCAACTGACCGGCCCGGCCCGCGACAAGGTAGCGGCGCGCGCCGAGCGTTTCGTCAATTTCCAGATCGAGTCGCTGYTGAAGCCGCTGGTCGACCTGAAGAACGCCGAGCAGCTCGCCGGAATCGCCCGCGGCATCGCCTTCCAGCTGGTCGAGCATTTCGGCCTCATCAACCGCCGCGACATCGCGGAGGAAATGAAGTCGCTCGACCAGGAGGGCCGCGCTGCGTTGCGCCGCCTCGGCGTGCGCTTCGGCGCCTATCATGTCTTCGTGCCGGCACTGATCAAGCCGGCGCCCTCCGGGCTGGTGACGCTTCTGTGGGCGCTGAAGAACGACGGCAAGGACAAGGCCGGCTTCGGCGACGTGGTCCATGCGCTGGCGTCCGGACGCACATCCGTCGTCATCGACCCGGCCTTCGACAAGACCTTCTACAAGCTCGCCGGCTATCGCAATCTCGGCCGCCGCGCCGTGCGCGTCGACATCCTGGAAAGGCTGGCCGACCTCATCCGTCCGGCGACCAACTGGAAGCCCGGCCTCGGCCAGCGTCCGGACGGCGCCTATGACGGCCACGCCTTCATGGTGACGCCGCCGATGATGTCGATCCTCGGCGCCACCGCCGACGACATGGAAGAGATCCTGAAAGGTCTGGGCTATCGCTCCGAGCCGAAGCCGGCCGCCGAGGTGAAGGCGAAACTCGAGGCGCAGGACAATGCCGCCCGCGAAGCGGCCGCCGCGAAGCTGGCGGCGGAAGAGGCCGCGCGCGCCGCGCTGGCGGCTGAAACGCCGGTCGCCAATGTAGCTGCCGGGACGTCGTCTGCCGAGGATTCGGAGACGGCCGCCGCTGAAATACTTGCGGCGGAGACTGCGACCGAAAGCACGGCAGAACCTGCCACAGAGGTCGGTGTAGAGACCGCGCCGGAAGAACAGCCCCAAACTGAAACGGTCGAAGAACTCACGCCTGCGCCAGAGCAGGCGGCCGAGGCTCCCACCTCCCCCTCGATGGGGGAGGTCGCGGCGCGAAGCGACGCGGGTGGGGGTGACGGCGCCGACGATTCAGGTAGTGCTGACAGCGCTGACGCTGCCCCCGCCCCGGCGCTGCGCGCCGACCCTCCCCACGAGGGGGAGGGTAAAGGCGCCGAAGCCCCGGCTGAAGCTGAGGAGCCGAAGCCGATCCTCCTGTGGCGGCAGGCGCGTTTCGATCATCAGCGCCCTCGCCATCGTCAGGACAACCGCCGCGACAACCGTCCGCGCAACGGCCAGACCGCGCGCGACGGACAGGCAAATGCCACCGGCAGCCAGCCCGGCGACCGGCCGGCGCATGAGGGCCGCCGCGACCAGCGCGACGGCGCCGGCCAGCCGCGCTTCGACCGCAGCAAGTTCAAGCCGAGGCCAGAGGCCGGCGAACGTCGCGAAGCCGGCGAGCGGCGTGAGGGCAAGCCGCAGGGCGAGCGCACGGATCGCCACGAAGGGGGCCGCCGCGAGGGCCGACCCGAGTGGAAGGGCAACAGGACGGACGGCAAGGGCAATGCCCCTGGCGGCAAGCCGGCCTTCCAGAGCAAGCCGCGCGAGGAGCGCCCGCAGCGCTTCGACCCGGATTCGCCTTTCGCCAAGCTCGCCGCCCTGCGCGACCAGCTGAAGAAATAGCCCCGTTCGTCCGCGATGGTTGCCGAAGGCCGCCAGCGAATCGACAAATGGCTGTTCTTCTCGCGCGCGGTGAAATCGCGCTCGCTGGCGGCAAAGGTCGTCATTGCCGGACGCGTCCGCATCAATCGCGACAAAGCGGCGCAGGCCTCGGATCTGGTCAAGCCGGGCGATGTGCTGACCATCACCCTCGAGGGGCGCATCCTGGTCTGGAAGGTGCTCGACCCGGGCAGCCGGCGCGGTCCCGCCGACGAGGCGCGTCTGCTTTACCAGGACATGTCGCCGCCGCCGGCACCCAAAGGCGAGGCGGTTCCCGACGCCATTCCGGCGCTGCGGGAGGCCGGCAGCGGCCGCCCGACCAAGAAGGAGCGCCGGCAGACGGACCGGTTGCTCGGCGACGACTGAGAGATAATCCGGGACCGCGGCGTGCGGTGCRGCCGGAATTCCATTTCCGATCATCGGCCGAGCCKGCAAACCCCGCCCTTGCAAGCGGCAGGCAAAGGCGTTACCTCACCAAAAAGCCCTGCAAAAATGGGACGTGCCGGAGCCTGCGATGACCTATGTCGTGACCGATAATTGCATAAAATGCAAATACATGGATTGCATCGAGGTCTGTCCGGTCGACTGTTTCTACGAAGGCGAGAACATGCTCGTCATCCATCCCGACGAATGCATCGAYTGCGGCGTCTGCGAACCCGAATGCCCCGCCGACGCGATCAAGCCGGACACCGAGCCCGGCCTCGACAAATGGTTGCAGCTGAACTCCGAATACGCCGAGAAGTGGCCCAACATCACCGCCAARAAGGAGCCGCCGGCGGATGCGAAGAACTTCGACGGCGARACCGGGAAGTTCGAGAAGTATTTCTCRGCYGAGCCCGGCGAAGGCGACTAACGCGGCCTCGAAAATCGGAGRYGGCGCTGCAAAGTCTGGTCCGGCAGCGCCGATGTGACGCAGCGTAACAGGGTCGAAACAATTGCTGTCTTGACAGGCAGCRGCGATGCTTGGCGTKAGCGAACGCAGCAAAACCTTGATTCTTCCGACTTTTTGTGTTACATCAACGAAACATGCCGGTGACACAACGTCGATTTATGGCGCTAACGCCCCAAATCACTGAAAGGTGAGCTTTTCAATCCGGACCAGAGCGATCTGGGGCAGGCGGTCGCCTTTGCGCGGTTTGCCGTCCTTGGCTTTTCCGGTGGCTCAACTGTTGTGCGGCTAACGATCGGCTACCGCCGGTCGCGTGAGTTCAGCCGGCATGATGCCGGCGTCACAACTAAGGAGTTCAGGGCGTAATGGCAACGATTAACCCGCAGAAGAAGTCCACCGCAGCCCGCCACGGGTTCAAGACCGGCGAGTTCATCGTCTATCCGGCGCATGGCGTCGGTCAGATCGTGTCGATCGACGAGCAGGAAGTCGCGGGTCACAAGCTGGAACTGTTCGTCATCGATTTCCAGAAGGACAAGATGCGGCTCAAGGTTCCGGTGGCCAAGGCAACCTCGATCGGCATGCGCAAGCTGTCGGAAGAGGATTATGTCGACCGCGCGCTGAAGGTGGTGCAGGGCCGCGCMCGCATCAAGCGCACCATGTGGTCGCGCCGCGCCCAGGAATATGATGCCAAGATCAATTCGGGCGACCTGATCTCGATCTCSGAAGTGGTGCGCGACCTCTATCGCGCCGACAACCAGCCGGAGCAGTCCTATTCCGAGCGYCAGCTTTACGAAGCCGCGCTCGATCGCATGGCYCGCGAGATCGCGGCCGTCAACCGCATGTCGGAGACCGAGGCGGTGCGCCTCATCGAGGTCAACCTCAACAAGGGTCCGAAGCGCGGCGCCAAGGCCGACAACGAGGAAGCCGAGCAGGAAGAAGCTGCCTGAGCTTTTACCGTAGCACCCAATACGAAGAACCCGGCCTCGCGCCGGGTTTTTTGTTTCTGGGCCTTATGCTCCCCTTTTTTGGGAAGGTCGCTGCGAAGCAGCAGGGCGAGGGTACGGTGCCCCCCTCCCGGACCTCAACCTTCTCGCAAGGGGGAAGGTAGAGAAAAGCTCAGTTGCCGGCTTCCCTTTGCGCTTCCTGCCGCAGCGAGGCGATGAAGCGCTTGGTCCGCTCGCGCTCCGGATTGTCGAACACCACCGAAGCCGGCCCCTTCTCGACGACGGCGCCGGCATCGAGGAACACCACTTCCTGCGCGATCTTGGAGGCGAGCCTCAGATCGTGTGTGGCCATCACCATGGTCGTGCCTTCGCGCGCGAGCTGGCCCAGCACGTCGACCACTTCCTGCGCCAGTTCGGGGTCGAGCGCCGAGGTCGGTTCGTCGCAGAGCAGCACGCGCGGCGACGGCGCCAGCGCACGTGCGATCGCCACGCGCTGCTGCTGGCCGCCCGACAGGGTGGCCGGCCATGCATCGGCCTTGTGCGCCATGCCGACCTTTTCCAGCAGCGCGAGCGCGCGTTCGCGCGCCCGTGGCTGCGGCCATTTCAGCACCGTCACCAGCCCTTCCATGACATTCTCGATGGCGGTGCGATGCGGGAACAGCTGGAAGTTCTGGAACACCATGCCGGTCTGCAGGCGCACGCGCTGGATGTCCTTTGCCGGCACCTTGACGCCCGGCCGGAACTTCAGCGTCTCGTCACCGATGCGCAAGGTGCCGGAGGTCGGGATCTCCAAAAGGTTGATGCAGCGCAGAAGCGTGCTTTTGCCGCCGCCCGACGGACCGACCAGCGCCGTGACGCTGCCTTCGGCAATGCTGACGGTCACTCCCTTGAGGACGAGGTTGTCGCCGAAGCGCTTCTCGATGTCGGTGAGGCCGATCATGCGCTGGCCTCCAGGAAGCCGCCGTAGCGGTTAAGCCGCACCTCCAGCCGCGCCTGCAGCGCCGACAGCACCGAGCTCATCACCAGGTAGAGCGCCGCCGCCTCGACATAGAGGATCAGCGGCTCATAGGTGGTGGCGACGATGCGTTGCGCGGCCTGGAACATTTCCGGCACCGTGATTGCCGCCGCGAGCGAGGTGTCCTTGACCAGCGAGATGAAGGTGTTGGACAGCGGCGGCACCGCGACGCGGCCCGCTTGCGGAAGGATCGTGCGCCGCATCGCCTGGCTCCAGGTCATGCCGATCGAATAGGAAGCCTCCCACTGCCCCTTCGGCACCGAGCCGATGACGGCGCGGATGATCTCGGAAGTATAAGCGCCGATGTTGAGGGTGAAGCCGATCAGTGCGGCCGGGAAGGCATCGAGCAGGATGCCGGCCGAGGGCAGCCCGTAGAAAATCAGAAAGAGCTGCACCAAGAGCGGCGTGCCGCGAAAAATCCAGACATAAAAGCGGGCGAGCGCGACCAGCGGCTTGGGCCCGAACAGCCGGACCAACGCCGTGACCAGCCCGGCGACAAGCCCGAGCACGAAGGACAGCAGCGTCAACGGCACGGTGAAGATCAGCGCCGCCCACAACAGCGTCGGTAGCGACTCCAGCATCAATTGCAGCCAGTGCGGCACGAAACCCTCCTCCTCGCCGACCATGTTCCGGCCGGGCCCGCGGAACGACTATCACGCGAAAACCGACGGGCCGTCAAAGACGACCCGCCGGGATGAGAAGCGACAGGACAGGTGGTTTACTGCGAAACGTCCTGGCCGAAATAGGTATCGGCGATCTTCTTGTAGGTGCCGTCGGCCTTGATGTCGGCCAGCGCCTTGTTGATTGCGGCGACAAGCTCCGGGTCACCTTTGCGTATGATGACGCCGGAATAGTCGGCATTCGCTTCCTGCGCGGCGATCTTCACGTTGGCATCCGGCTTATGCTTCTTGAAGTCGAGGAAGGACAGGCTGTCATTGATGGTGGCGTCGGCGCGACCGGTGAGCAGCAGCTGGATCGACTGGTCGAAGCCGTCGGTGCCGACCAGCTCGGCGCCGTTCTTTTCGGCGAGCTTGCCGAAGTTGGAGGTCAGCGACTGCGCCGACTTCTTGCCCTTGAGGTCGGCGAAGGTCTTGATGTCGGCGTTGTCGCCGCGAACGATCAGCACCGCCTTGGACGCGATATAAGGGTCGGAGAAATCATACTTGGCCTTGCGGGCATCGGTGATGCCGACCTCGTTGATGACGGCGTCGTAGCGGTTGGCGTCGAGACCGGCGATCAGGCCGTCCCACTTGCCTTCCAGGAACTGCACCTTCACGCCGAGCTTGTCGGCGATCGCCTTGGCGATCTCGACGTCGAAACCGACCAGCGCGCCGGACGGGTCATGATAGGTRAAGGGAGCGTAGGTGCCCTCCGTGCCGACCTTGATGACGCCGGCCTGCTTGATCTGGTCGAGATTGGCGCCGGCATGGCCGGCGGCGACCGCCAAAGCCTGCAAGGTCCCGGCGATGAGGAGCGATTTGAGCCATTTCATTTTTCTGTGATCCCGTTTTGACCGGAAGCCCCGGCGCGATGTGAGAACCAGAAACTGGCAGATCGATGTTCGCGAAATAAGGAACCAGATTTCAAAAATCCATCATTCCAGAAATCCAATTCTCAAAGCTCGACCGAAATCCAGCAGCGAACTGCCCCGGACCGGTAACAGAATATTCCCGGCGGCAACAYTGGACCGTTCCGGCCACGGAACCATCCATGCGCCTGACACGTTGCAAGCTCGTTGTAGGGCGCGGCGGCGTCTTTTCAACCGGCATGCGCAATGACCCGCCAGAGGAGCCGGCATGATCGAGGACGCGGCAGGACGGACATTGGTCCGGGCAGCAATGAAGGCTCCTTATCTCGAGCGGGACGAGGAACATCTTCTGGCTATACGCTGGAGGGAGCAGGACGACCAGAACGCCTTGCACCAGATCACGGTCGCCCATATGCGGCTGGTGATCTCGATGGCCTCGAGGTTCCGCCACTACGGCCTGCCGCTCGGCGACCTCATCCAGGAGGGTCATGTCGGGCTGCTGGAAGCGGCCGCGCGGTTCGAGCCGGCCCGCGAGGTGCGCTTCTCGACCTATGCCACCTGGTGGATCCGCGCTTCGATGCAGGACTACATMCTGCGCAACTGGTCGATCGTGCGCGGCGGCACGAGTTCGGCGCAGAAGGCGCTGTTCTTCAATCTGAGACGATTGCGTGCCCGGCTCGCCAACGGCGCCGAGCCGCTCTCCAATGCCTCGCTCTACCGTGAGGTCTCGGCCGCGCTCGGCGTCCCGGAGGCCGACGTGGCGATGATGGATTCGCGCCTTTCAGCCCCCGACAGCTCCCTCAACGCGCCGCTCGCCGACGAGAACGGCGCCGCCGAGCGCATGGATTTCCTGGTCTCGGAAGATCCGCTTCCGGACGAGGTGGTCGGCGAGACAATCGATGTCGAACGCCGCGCGGTCTGGCTGAGGATCGCGCTCACGGCCCTCAACGACCGCGAGCTCAGGATCATCGAGCAGCGCCGGCTGAGCGACGAGGGCGCCACGCTGGAATCGCTTGGCGAGCAGCTCGGCATCTCCAAGGAAAGGGTCCGCCAGATCGAGGCCCGCGCCATGGAAAAGCTGAGGCTGGCGCTGGTGAAACAAAACCCCGAATTCCTGGCCGAAGCCGCCTAGCCGTCACTGCAGCTTTTCTTCTTCCCAAATCTACGGATTGTGAATTCTCTTACAGACCCCTTCGCCGCTATGATCTTTTGTGAGCCACCAGACCATAGCGGATGAGGGTTTGCCATGCTGCGATGCTGCGCTCTCCTAGTAGCCCTGATCCTCATGGGCCTCACAACGCCCGAAGCTCACGCCGATCGCAGGGTTGCCCTTGTCATCGGCAATTCCGCATATCGGGAAATCCCGGCCCTCAAGAATCCGGACAAGGATGCCCAGGACGTGGCGAACACGTTCCGGCTGGCGGGCTTTGATGTGTTTGTCGGCGAGGACCTTACCAGACTCCAGTTCGAGCAGGAGTTCCGAAACTATCTGGCCGCGGCCGACGGCGCCGATCTCGCCGTGGTCTATTATTCGGGTCACGGCTTTCAGATCGGCGGCGAGAACTTCCTCATCCCCGTCGACGCTTCGCTGAAAGAGGCGTCCGACATGGAAGTTCAGGCGATCAAGGTCGACGACGTGCTGCAGCAATTGCGCGCGAAATCGAAGGTCCAGATGATCATCCTCGATGCCTGCCGCAACAATCCGTTCCCGCGCAAGGACTACTGGCTGCGCGACCAATTGATCGCGGCCAACGGCACCGGTCTTGCGCAGGTGACAGGCTCGCAGAATGCTCTGATTGCCTTTGCCACAGCACCAGGCGCCGTCGCCTATGACGGGAGCGGCGACCTCAGTCCCTTTTCCTCCGCCTTTTCGCGCCGCGCGCTGGCGCCGAACCAGGAGATACGCACCGTCATGGCTGCTGTGCGCCGCGATGTGGTCAAGGCGACCGGCGGCAAGCAGGTTCCATGGGAGAATTCCTCGCTGATCGACGACGTGGTGCTGATGCGCGAGGCGAGCCAGCCGACGCCGACGCCTGACGACGCCCAGCCGAAGCAGCAGGCGGCTGAGCGCGGAATCCAAATCGCAGCTGCCGCCAAAGCGATCGAGAATCATGACATCGGCGTCCCGGTCGGCGTCGGCCCGGTTCCGCTGAAACTGGATTTCCCAGCCAAGGATTCCTCGATCAACCTCAAATTCGCCAGCTATCCGGCAACCGGAACGCTGTCCCTGCCGGATCGCATCCTCTCGCCGCAATCGAGCCTGACGGCCGATGAAGTCGGCCATCTGCGCTTCGAACCGCAGATCGGCTCGGGGGTCCCTGTCGAAATCGGCTTTCAAATCCACGCCAACAACGTCTCCAAGCGGGCGACGATGAAGCTGTCGCCAGGCGTCGATCCCTGCGACCAGGCCGCGGGCGAATCGCTCGACCTGCAAGGCGTCGTCCCAGGCAAGTTGCCGAACGAGATCGGCGGCGACGCGTTGGACGCCTGCGAAGCGGCGGTGAAGGCCTATCCCGATGTCGCCCGCTTCCACTACGAACTCGGGCGGGCGTTTCTGGCGGCCGGCAAGCTCGAAGAGGCCAGGAAAGCCGTTCAGGATGCCGCCGACAAGGGACACATCCGGGCCGTCTTCGAGCTCGGCTATTTCGCCTCGTCCGGAATAGGAACGGCCGTGGATCTTGCCAAGGCGAACGGCTTCTACTCACAAGCGTCCGACAGCGGCGACCCCTACGCCATGACCGCCTGGGGACGCGCCTTGTTCGATGGCCTCGGCGTCCAGCGCGATACCGGCAAGGGATTGGACCTGCTGCTCAAGGCGGCGGCCATGGGGCATACCGATGCCATGAACTATCTTGCGGTTGTCTTCAAGGAAGGCCGCAATGGCGTGCCCGCCGATCCGGTCCGCGCCCTGGCTTTCCTCAGAGCCGGCATCGAGCGGCAGAACCGGTACTCGATGGGCATTCTCGGACTTGCCGAGATCAGCCCACGAGAAGTCAAGGTATGCACGGTCCCACCGAAGATAACGAAGGCAAAGGCGACCCGCACAACCCCCAAGGGCACCCGGGCGACGCCGCCGAAGGTTGTCAAACAGGCCACAAATCCCACACCGGTTGAACCATTGCCGAACGAAACCGGCCCGRTCACGGTGCCCTGGCGTGGCAGTGGCGGCGATCATAGCGGTGGCTCCGACGGCGGCGGCGGTGGTGGCGGCAGCGTCGGCGGCTAGAGCAATTCCAGGAAAAGTGCGCTGCGGTTTTCCGTCCGAATTGCGTAAGACAAATACTTTACTTAGAGCGGCCGCCGCCAGCAAAGCCCGCCCGCGTAGGCCTGCTATTTGTCGGTGACGATCTTGACCTTGTCGCCAGCCGAAACGGTGGCGCCGGGAGACATCGCGTTGAGCACGCGGAAAAGGTCGAGCTTGCGGTCGACGCCGACCATCTGCGCCGCCAGCGAGCCCATGTTCTGGCCGGCCTGCACGGTGACCACGCGGATATGCAGCGGCTTGAGCGCCGCCTTCTCGGCGGGGCTGAGTGTGCGGAAAGAGCCGCTGACCGAGCGCGCGACCGACTCCAGCGCGGTGCTGGCCGAAGGCGCGGCGGTAAGCAGCCGATAAACCTGTCCGCCCGCGCGGATCACCGCAATGTCGAACTGCCAGCCTTGAGCGCCGGCATGCGCCATCGCCGCGTCGTTGCCGTTGATCGTTTCCTGACGCACGCTGTTGCTGTCGAGGCCGGCCACCCAGCCGCTGCGTATGTAGTCGGTCAACGAGATCGACTTGTCGATCGCCACGCCGTCGAAACGGATGGCGATGTCGCCCGGCCCGGTCGCGGTCACCGCGGCCGCGGTGTTGTCGATGACGAAGCCGTCCGGAACGGTGAACGACACGCCGAGGCCCGGATGCAGGAACGTCTGGCCGCGCACATAGCCTTCCTGAGGCGTGTCGCCGTAGAGCAAACCGTCAATGCCGGCGAGAAAGGCGTCGCGGTCGCGGGTGCCAACGCCTGGAGGCCCGAAGTTGCGGGCAAGACGCTGCGCCAGCTCGATGCGCTGCGGAGTGTTCGGATGCGTCGCCAGGAAGTCGAGGCTGGCATCGGTCGCGCCGCTGACCGAGCGGAAATCGGTATAGGCCGACATCGACTGCAGGAAGCGGCCGGCGGCATAGGGATCGTAGCCCGCCTCGCCGATCGACTTGATGCCGATGGCGTCGGCCTGCAGTTCCTGGTTGCGCGAGAACTGCGCCAGCCTGAGCTTGCCGCGGATCAGCGCGGCCTTGGCCGTCGGGCTGTCGCCGAGCACGTCCGAGACGACCTTGGTCGCCAGCCCTTCCTCGGCCTCGAGCTGCTGCCGCTGCAAGCCGTGATTCGCGGTAACGTGGCCCATCTCATGCGCGATGACGGCGGCGAGCTCCGAGGAATCACTGGCGAGCGCCAAAAGCCCACGCGTGACATAGAGGTAGCCGCCCGGCAGCGCGAAGGCGTTGACGTTCGGCGAATTGAGAATGGTGATGCGATAGGTCTGGGTCGGGTTGGCCGACACCACCGTCAGGTTGCCGACGACCTTGGCCACCATGCGTTCGAGCTTCGGGTCGGAATATTCGCCGCCATAGGTCGCCAGGATGCGCGGATGCTGCGCCTTGGCCAGCTCAACCAGCTTGGCATTGGCGACGACATTGTCGACCGTGATCGGCTTGTCTGAGGGCTGGAAGCCGGATTCCTGCACGTCGGGCGGCGTGAACATCTGGCAGCTGGCCAGCGCCACGGCAAGGCCGGCCAGCGCAAAGATACGCGCCAGCGGCCTCATCCACACTTTCTCGACGCCGGTCGGCAGATCGGCTTCCTTTCCAAATTTCTCGGCAAATCACGGCCAATGCCGGGCCCGCATGGCCGGACCTAGCCACACTCTTCCGGTCAAGGCAAGCAAACGCCTGATCGCCCATTGCCGGTTTGGCTGTAAATTATGTCCGCTTCCGGGCAATTTATTGTGAACCGGCCCGTATACTTCCTTCGCCCATATAACGTCGGAAAGCATCCGGTCCAGAGCGGTTGAAGAAATCTTCTGACGGCCCGGTCGCGGCGACCGTGCCGCCGTCCACGAAGGCCATGTCCTGACCGATTCGGCGGGCGTCCTCCGGCTGATGCGTGACGAAAAGCACCGTCATTTGCCGTTCGGCATGGATGGAGGCCACCAGGTCGAGCATATCGTCGCGCAGCGCCGGACCGAGCGAGGCGAAAGGCTCGTCGAGCAGAAGCACCGGACGGTCCCGCAACAGGACCCTGGCCAGCGCTACGCGCTGCCGCTCGCCGCCGGAGAGTTCGCGCGGCAGCCGCTTTTCCTTGCCGGCAAGCCCGACGCGCGCCAGCGCATCCGCCACCGCCGCGCGATCGGCTTCACCGAGCTTGAGCGAAGGCGAGCGGCCGAGCCCGACATTGCCTTCCACCGAAAGATGGGCGAACAGGTTGTTCTCCTGGAACACCATGGACACCGGGCGCGCGAAAGGCGGCGCATTGCCCACATCGATCCCGCCGATCAGCACCCTCCCCGCATTTGGCGATTCGAAGCCGGCTACCAAATTGAGCAGCGTCGATTTGCCGGAGCCGCTCGGCCCCATGATGGCGGTGATCCTGCCGGCGGCGAATTCGACATCGAAACGAAAGGACGCCTCGCCATAGCTGAACGAGACGCCGTCCAGCCGCACGGCCAGGCCTTTCTGCGCCGCAATGTCCGCCATGGCCGTGATCACGCCCTTTCTGCCCGCCCCAGCCGATCGGCGGCGACCACCAGCATCAGGCAGACGACGCCGAGCAGCAAGGCCAGTCCCGCCGCGTCGGCGGTGCGGTAGCTGCCCATGCGCGCGAGCAGGAGATAGGGCAAGGTCTGCACCGAATCGCTGCCGAACAGCGCGATGACGCCGAGGTCGCCCAGCGACAGTGCCATGGCGAAGGCAAAACCGGTGGCAAGGGGTCGCCTCAGCGACGGCCAGTCGACCAGGCGAAGCCGGTCCCAGCCGGCAATGCCGAGAGCCATGCAAAGCCTTTCGTGGCGTTCGCTCGCGGCATCGTAGGCCGGGCGAATGGCGCGGATGGCGAAAGGCATCGCCATCGCCGCATTGACGGTGACGACCATCAAGGGCGCGATGGCGAACACATCCGTGAAACCACGCAGCAGCAGGAACCATCCGGCGCCGACCACGATCGGCGGCACGACGAGCACGAAACCAGCGCCGGTATCGGTGGCATGTTCGAGCAGCGACATCGGCGCATCCAAGCGCCGGCGCAGCGTCAGGGCTCGCCGCGCGGAGGTCAAGGCCAGCGACAGCGTTATGGCAAGCGATGCCGACAGGAAGGCGAGCCCGGCGCTGGTGAGTGTCGCGCGGCGCACCGCCGCTTCGCCGGCCAGCCTGCCAAGATCGGCCTTCAGCCCAGCCAGGACGGTCGCCGCCATCGGCCCTGCGACGAACAGCAGTGCAAGCGCGATCAGGCAGGCGTTCAGCATCGTCTCGGCCTTGCCCGCCGAAAGGTACCGGCGCGGCGCTACCGGCAGGTTGGCGTCGCCGACCGTGTTGGCGCCGAGCCGCATCAAAACGGTGACGACGATGAAAGTCAGGCCGATCTGCAAGAGTGTCAGCACCACCGCGCGGGCCGGATCGAAGTCGAACCGCAACGCCTGGTAGATTGCAACCTCCAGCGTCGTCGCCGCCGGCCCGCCCCCCAGCGTCAGCACGATGGTGAAAGAGGTGATGCAGAGCATGAAGACCAGCCCGGCGACACCGGGCAGCGCCGCGCGCAGCGCCGGCCATTCGATCAGCCGGAAAGCGGGCCGCGCGCCCATGCCAAGCTGGCTCGCCAGCCGCCACTGGTCGGCTTGTATGGTGCCCAGCGCCTCAAGGAACAACCGTGTCGCCAGGGGCAGGTTGAAGAAGACATGCGCGATCAGGATGCCGGAGAGGCCATAGATGCCGGGCCAGCCTCCGCCGCCGAGCTTGCCGAGGACGCCGGCGAAGTAGCCGGCATGGCCATAGAGCGCCAGGACGCCGAGAGCGGCAACGATGGCCGGCAGCGCCAGCGGCACCGTGAACAGCTGCAGGATCAGCCCACGTCCGGGGAAGGCCGGGTGCCGGGACAATGCCCGCGCAACCGGTAGCGCTGGCGCCACCGAAAGCAGCGTCGACAGCAGCGCCTGCCAGAGCGTGAAGCGTGCGACGCGCAGGAGATAGCCGTCGAATGCCGCGGCGGCACCGGACGGATCTCCCGCGCCTTCGAGGACGAGCCCGGCAAAGGCGCCGCCGATGAGCAGGGTGACTGCCGCAAGGGCGATGACGCCGGCGGCGATGCGGGGGTCACTGGGATGACGAGCGCGCATCCCGCTTTACCCGATACCCCGACAGGCATTGAATGGCTGGCGAAGGCCGAGTTCCCGCCCACCCCCCTCTGGCCTGCCGGCCATCTCCCCCTCAAGGGGGGAGATTGAACGCTCAACGGCTTTCGCCAATCTCCAACGTAGCAGCAATGGCTGAGGCGACGAAGCTTCTGATCTCCCCCCTTGAGGGGGAGATGGCCGGCAGGCCAGAGGGGGGTGGCCGACAGTTATCAAAGCCGGCTACTTGCTCATCACCGCCAGCCACTCGTCGACCCACCCCTTGCGGTTGGCAGCGACCTCTTCGGGGCTGAACAGCAGGGTCTTGGTCGGCTTGACCAGCTTGTCGAAGGCCGGGTTGAGCGGCTTGTCGGTCTTGCCGGCCGGGAACATCCAGTTGGTCTCGGGGATGACGTCCTGGAATTTCGGCCCGGTCATGAAGGTGATGAACTTCTCCGCCAGCGGGTTCTTGGCGCCGTTTTTGGTGATGCCGGCGACTTCGATCTGCAGGTACTCGCCCTCCTCGAACGCGGCCGCCTGGTAGCGCTCGGTATTCTCGGCGACCATGTGGTAGGCCGGCGAGGTCGTGTAGGAAAGCACCATCGGCGCCTCGCCCTTGGTGAACAGGCCATAGGCTTCGCTCCAGCCCGGCGTGACGGTCAGTACTTTCGGCTTGAGCTTAGCCCAGGCTTCCGGCGCCTTGTCGCCATAGACCGACTTCACCCAGAGCAGCAGGCCGAGCCCCGGCGTGGACGTGCGCGGATCCTGGATGACGATCTTGCTCGTGCCGGCGCCTTCGACCAGTTCCTTCAGGCTCTTCGGCGGCTCTTTTAGCTTCTCGGTGTCGTAGACGACGGCGAAATAGCCGTAGTCGAAGGGCACGAAGGTGTCGTCCTTCCAGCCGCCGGGCACGTCGATGCCAGACACTTCGCCATGCGGCGCAAACAGGCCGCTTGCCTTGGCGTCTGCCGTCAGGTTGGTATCGAGGCCGAGCACGATGTCGGCCTTGGTGCCGGCGCCTTCGAGCTTGACGCGGTTGAGCAGCGCCACGCCGTCGGCGACCGAGACGAATTCCAGGTCACAGCCGCATTCGGCCTCGAATTCCTTCTTCACCGCGGGCCCCGGACCCCAGTCGGCGGTGAAGCTTTCGTAGGTATAGATGGTGAGCTTGTCCTTCGCCTCGGCAGGGCCGATGCCCGCCAGAAGCGAAACAAGGCCTGTTGCCAGAATGAGGTGAGACAATAGCGAGCGCATCGGCGCCTCCTTCGTTCGAGTGACAAGGAATTGAGGCGTCGGATGGTCCGAAACGTCTAATCCCTCCGCCGGTACAAACCGGATCAGGTTCAGCGGGTTGGCTTGTTCGCCTCTCAGCCGGTTCGTGAAACCGGCACCCCGTTAGAGCGTTTCGAGACATATTCCCGGCCGCGGCGGCGCGCAAGCGGAAGTTTGCCGGGCATCGATCGGCTGGCGGGCAGTCATTCGCGTCGTTCGGCATCGCGCGCCACCGCGCGGCTTCCGTTTCGCGGTCGGGGCTGGTAAGGGCGACGGCCATGGGCACATTCACCATCCTGCTTGGCGGCGAACTCTTTCGCACGCCCCGGCTCGAGCGCCAGATCGAAGGCTCCCGTGTCATCGCCGCCGATGCCGGCATGGGCCACGCCCGCATGTTGGGCCTTGTCCCGGAACTCTGGGTCGGCGATTTCGACTCGGTGCCGCCAAATCTGCCGGACGAGCTCGCTGCGGTGCCGCGGAAAGTGTTTCCCGCCGAAAAAGATATGACGGACGGCGAGCTTGCTATCGCCGAAGCCCTTGATCGCGGCGCCACCTGTCTCGTGTTGGCCGGCGCCTTCGGCGGCAAGCGGGCCGACCACGCCTTCCTGCATCTGGCGCTTGGGCTTCGGCTGGCCGAGGCCGGCGTCACTGTGCTCTTGACCAGCGGGGCGCAGGAAGGTGTTCCGGTTCTGCCCGGGAGCGCCGGCTTCGACTATGCGGACGGCACGCTGTTCTCGGTTCTCGGCTTCTCCGACCTCGTCGGCCTGACGGTCACCGGCGCCAAATGGCCGCTCGATCGCGTCGAGGTGGCGTTCGGCTCCTCGCTCACTATATCGAACGAGGTCAAAGGGCAGCTTGGCATCGCGCTGGAGCGCGGCCGCGCGCTGCTTTTGGCACACCCCTATCCTCTTCCAGAAAGCTGAGATTTCCAGAAAGTCGCCATGGCGCCGCCACTCCTCAACCTCGACGGCATAAGACTGACCTTCGGCGGCACGCCGCTGCTCGACGGCGCGGCGCTCAGCGCTGCCGCCGGCGAGAAGATCGCGCTGGTCGGCCGCAACGGCTCAGGCAAGTCGACCTTGCTGAAGATCGCCGCTGGCCTGATCGAGCCGCAGGACGGCGAAGTGTTCCGCCAGCCTTCGGCGACGGTCCGCTACCTGCCGCAGATACCCGACATGGACGGCTTCGCCAGCGCGCGCGCCTATGTCGAGGCCGGTCTCGGCCCGGCCGACGACCCGCACCGCGCCACCTATCTGATGGAGCATCTCTGCCTCACCGGCGAGGAGCGCCCAGGCGACCTTTCCGGCGGCGAGGCGCGTCGCGCGGCACTTGCCCGCGTCATGGCGCCGGAGCCCGATATCCTGCTGCTCGACGAGCCGACCAACCATCTCGACCTCGCAGTCATCGAATGGCTGGAAGAAGAACTCGCCCGCACCTCATCGGCCGTCATCCTGATCTCGCACGATCGTCGCTTTCTGGAGCGCGTCTCGCGCGCCACGGTCTGGCTCGATCGCGGCCAGACGCGCCGGCTGGACAAGGGTTTTGCGCATTTCGAGGAATGGCGCGACCAGGTGCTGGAAGAGGAAGAGCGCGAACAGCACAAGCTCGGCCGCCAGATCGTGCGCGAGGAGCATTGGCTGCGCTATGGCGTGACGGCCAGGCGCAAGCGCAACATGCGCCGCCTTGGGGAATTGCAGGCCATGCGCCAGCGCTTTCGCAGCCATCGCGGCGCCGAAGGCACGGCGAACATGGTGGCCAGCGACGCCGCCGAATCCGGCAAGCTGGTGATCGAGGCGAAGGGCATCGACAAGAGCTTCGGCGACCTCACCGTCGTGAAAGGCTTTTCGACGCGCATCCAGCGCGGCGACCGGGTCGGCCTGGTCGGGCCGAACGGCGCCGGCAAGACGACGCTGCTGAAGATGCTGACCGGCGAGCTGCCGCCGGACGTGGGCACCGTGCGGCTTGGCGTCAATCTCGAGATCGCAACCCTCGACCAGAAGCGCGAGGCCGTCGATCCGCAGGAGACACTGGCGCATTACCTCACCGACGGGCGCGGCGAGAACCTGCTCGTCAATGGCGAGCAGCGCCACGTCGTCTCCTACATGAAGGATTTCCTGTTCAAGCCGGAACAGGCGCGCACGCCGGTTCGCGAGCTTTCCGGCGGCGAGCGGGCGCGGTTGCTGCTGGCCCGCGTGCTGGCGCGGCCGGCGAACCTTTTGGTGCTCGACGAACCGACCAACGATCTCGACATGGAGACACTGGAGCTCCTGCAGGAGCTGGTCGCGGGCTTTGCCGGAACGGTGATCCTGGTCAGCCACGACCGCGACTTCCTCGACCGCACCGTCACCAGCGTGATCGCGCCAGACGGCGGCGGACGCTGGATCGAATATGCCGGCGGCTATTCGGACATGCTGGCGCAGCGCGGCGGTTCCAGGCTCGAGGACCGCAAGGCAAGGCCCAAGGCCGAAGCGGCTGAGGCTGCGCCGAAAGCCGAACAAGCCGCAAAAGGCCCGGCGAAGAAACTGTCGTTCAAGCAGAAATTCGCGCTGGAATCCCTGCCTAAGAAGATCGAGGCGGTGACGGCCTCGATCTCGCGACTGGAGAACAACATCGCCGACCCGTCTTTCTACGAGCGCGATCCGGTTTCCTTCCAGAAGACGATCGCCGCCCTCGACAAGGAGCGCACTACTTTGGCGGCGCTGGAAGAAGAGTGGCTGGAGTTGGAGATGCTCCGCGAGGAGATGGAGGGGTGACAAGCTTGCCCGCACGCAAATATGCGCTTATTCTATGCGCATAAGGAGGTAGGCGATGCTCCAGTCAGCTGCAAAACCGCAACGCAAATCGGTCAACACTTCGATTGATTCCAGGTTGATCGAGGAGGCCAAGGCGCTGGGCATCAACATGTCCCGTGCCGCCGAGCAGGGAATCGCCAAGGCAATTTCCGCCGAAAAGACGCGGCGCTGGCAGGAAGAGAACAAGCAAGCGCTCGAAAGCTCCAACGACTACGTCAAGCGCAATGGTCTGCCTTTGGCTAAATACCGGCTGTTTTGATGGCCCGTTACGATTTTTACCGAAGCGCGGGAAGCGACGGGTATCTTCTCGATGTCCAGTCCGACCTGCTGGAGCACCTCGACACCAAGGTCGTCGTTCCGCTTCTGCCGCCCAACATGGCGCCGTTGCCGGCCCGTAGGCTGAATCCAATCTTCAGGATCGATGGCAAGGACCATATAATGGTCACTCAATTCATGTCGGCTGTGACGGCTTCCGAACTGCGAGCGGCGGAAGGAAACCTCGCCAGACACCACGACGATGTCGTTGCCGCCCTCGATATGTTGTTCCAAGGCTTCTGARTATTACCCMGACGTCTTCGTCGCCCAGGCCTTCAGCGCCTCGTCGAATACCTTCTCGCCGGGAATGCCCTTCTCCATGGTGAGCAGCGCCCGGCGTCCAGTCTTGTAGACGACCGGCACGTCGATCCAGGACTGTCCCCGCAGCAGCGTCAGGTTGGCGTCCTGGTCGGCTTTGGTATCGTTGAGCGCCACGAG